>JRYK01000170.1_pt1 | contig 246419 bp, 200 predicted proteins | sample 235381 | NCBI WGS metagenome assembly JRYK01 (sample SAMN03074220, study PRJNA261476) | activated sludge metagenome | biome: Wastewater Treatment Plant; feature: Wastewater; material: Activated sludge; isolation source: activated biomass of a wastewaster treatment plant treating hydrocarbon... ... | reverse complement strand
TCGACGGCGCTCGCTCATATTTCGGTTCACTTCGTCGCAAAGCATCTCGTATGCTTTGCTCCTTGTTCATCCGCAAGAAAGTAAGAACAAAAAAGAGTGTATTCCTTTTACCATAAAGCAGTTTTGGAAATGTAAACCGGATCACTTTTTATAAACACCCTAGCCTCAATCTTTCGCTCGACGGAGCTCGCTCATATTTCGGTTCACTAAATTTCATACAGATTAATACAATTATAATAGCTTCCCAACGACACCAGCAAGTCTTTTCTTGACGAATTTCAACATGGTAAGTTCAATCACTTTCTCTTGCAATAAGAAAAAAATGCCCTTTTTTCTATAGGCTCCCGGATAATAATTTCTTATTGATCTTCAATTCTCCACTCTGCATAAGAATTAATGGTTTCATCTAGCCGAAGTTTGACCAATTTCAATTCTTGCGGTAATTCCACTTCAATCAAATTCTTAAAATGGATCAGCAGGTTTTCGCAACTCGGCTGGAAGGTTAAAATGACGACCCTTTCATAACGACCGGAAATTCCTTGAATAAGCTCCTGACTTTCTTGATCTGACAAGACCAATGCATGGTCAAACACATTTAAAATACTGCGCTCAATAATTTTTTTCAATTCAGAAAAATCATAAACCATTCCGTCTTTGGGATGACCGTTTTCCGACATAGGTGTTCCCAATAAGGTAACATACAACTTGTAACTGTGGCCATGAATGTTACGACAGGGTCCATCGTATTCCCACAAGGCATGCGCCATGTCAAATATGAACCTGCGAGTTATCCTGATGGCTGTCATGCTTTATAGCGTTCCCCTTCTACGCTGCTCCTCTTCAATGCTTTCAAACAATGCTTTGAAGTTTCCTTTTCCGAATGACTTGGCGCCTTTGCGTTGAATGATTTCGAAGAACAGTGTTGGGCGATCTTCAACAGGTCGGGTAAAGATCTGCAGTAAATAACCATCTTCATCGCGATCAACCATTATGCCCAGTTCCTGCAATTCATTCATGTCTTCTTCAATAATTCCCACGCGTTCCTGTACCGTTTCATAATAATTGCCGGGGACATATAAAAACTCGACTCCGCGTTTGCGCATTTCGCTCACTGTAAATCGAATGTCATCGGTTGCAACAGCAATATGCTGACATCCTGGGCCTTTATAGAAATCCAAAAACTCTTCAATTTGAGATTTCTTTAATCCCGTAGCAGGTTCATTGATGGGAAATTTAATTCTACCATTTCCGTTGGTCATCACTTTACTCATTAAAGCGGTGTATTTGGTAGAAATGTCTTTATCGTCAAAAGTCACCAGGTTTGCAAACCCCATAACTTCTTCATAAAACTGTGCCCACCGATTCATTCCACCCAATTCAACATTTCCAACCATGTGATCAATGTAATTGAGACCGGTGATTCCTGGATTGTATTCACTGGTCCAGGGTTTATACCCCGGCATAAAAACACCACGATAATTTTTTCGCTCGATAAATAAATGAATGGTATCCCCATACGTATGAATTCCTGCTTTAACGATTTCGCCGAATTCATCACTGATTCTCACCGGGTCCAAGAATGGTTTCGCCCCTCTTGAAACAGTTTCTTCGAATGCTTTGGCCGCATCATCTACCCAAAGCGCAATGTATTTTACACCATCACCATGCATCCGGATGTGATGAGAAATTTCGCTATCCGGATCGAATGGTGTGGTCAGCACTAACTTGATTTTTCCCTGCTCCAACACATAAGAAGTCCGATCTTTATTTCCGGTTTCCAATCCTGAATACGCTAGCGTCTGAAAACCGAATGCCGTCTTGTAATAATGGGCTGCTTGCTTTGCATTGCCAACATACAATTCAACAAAGTCTGTTCCATTAATGGGGAGAAAGTCTTTTGCTTTATCAAATATCTTATCTCCCGAATAGCTGTAGTTCTGAACAGTCGTTAGGTCTTTCATGTGAATAATATTTTAAAATAAATAAATCTGTTTATACCATCACAGGCTCTTCCAGCCAGGATTTATAATAGTCTTTCACTTCAAGCCCCATGGCTTGTTTGGTAATTTTGACCGGGCTAAATGGATCTATCATTACGGCAAGTTCTCTGGTCTCTTTTTTCCCAATACTTCTTTCTATTGCGCCGGGATGAGGACCATGTGGAATACCAGCAGGATGTAAAGTCAATTGTCCTTTTTGGATGTTGTTACGACTCATAAAGTCTCCGTCAACATAGTAGAGGATTTCATCTGAATCAATATTGCTATGGTGGTATGGTGCTGGTATGGCTTGTGGATGGTAATCATACAAGCGAGGTACAAAGGAACATATCACAAAGCCTGGCGCTTCAAATTGTTGATGAATTGGCGGAGGCATATGGATCCGTCCGGTGATGGGTTCGAAATTAAAAATCGAAAAGCCATAAGGGTAGTTATAACCATCCCATCCAACTACATCAAAAGGGTGATTTGCATAAACAAAGGGATAAATATGACCCCTCTTCTTGATACGCAGATGAAATTCTCCTTCTGCATCAATGGTTTCAAGGTTCTCCGGTAATTTAAAATCGCGTTCGCAAAACGGCGAATGCTCAAGATATTGACCCAAATTATTGCGATAACGCGTGGGTGTACGAATCGGTCCTTTTGATTCCACGATCAACCACCGGTTATCAGGGCCATCAAAAATAATCTGATAAACCGTGCCCCTTGGAATGATCAAATAATCTCCATACTCAAATGGAACGGTCCCGTACATCGTTTTTAAGATTCCCGAACCCTTATGAACAAAGACCATTTCATCAGCATCCGCATTTTTGAAAAAATACTGATCCAGTGAAGCTTTTGGTGCGGCTAAACTAACCGATAATTGATCGTTGTGAAAAAGTATGGTTCGACTTTCTAAGAAATCCTCTTGAGGCTCCAGTTGAAATCCTTGAAAACTTAATGCTTGCAAATTGTCTTCTATGGCAAACTCCGGACGCACTGACCAGGGTTTTCCAATTTGGTGCACACGTGTTGGTGGTCTTAGATGATAAACCAATGATGAAGTAGAAGAAAATCCTTCTGTTCCAAAAAGCTCTTCATGATAAAGCGCTCCAGTCTCCTGGCGATAAACAACATGCCGCTTGTTTGGAATTTTACCTTGCTTATGATAAACGGACATACAATACCTTTAATCCAGCAAAACAAGAGAACTTACTCTTTAGGATTGCTGACATCAATCAGTTACGGCGGTGATTATTGTCATTTTTACAGACTCCCCAATAATAATTCTAACTTTTTTTATGCCATTTCAGCGTTAGGCCAAAAACAATCCTAGCCGCTAAAAGCAGGGAATGTTCTGTTTGCTTTTTATCCCTGCTCCGTAAACTTTCTTTAAAACATCTTGCTCAGATGTTTTTTTAACTCTTCTATATACTCGGACAACTAACTCTAGAATGTAATTTACCAGAATAATTTTTCACTTGCTGAAACCATAAGCCATTCTGAACAGGAATGGACTTATACCATAAACTCATATTGTTTTCAGAATGCAAAATCTTGAAGACTGTGATTACCAATAATTAAAACATTCAAACAAAATGCTGTGCATGATGCTCCAACATGGAAAAGTCTTAGAAATGTTACCAACGGAGTTGGTATGCATTTTATAATCTTTCACATAAAATAATGAGGAATAGCTGTTACTCCAGATCATCATTAAAAAGCATTCACCTTCTATGTTTAAATCAATCATGTAAATTGAATTATTCAACTTTTTCTGCATGACCTAAGCTTATGAATTCCGTTAGTTCAAAGAAATGATTTTCACTTTTATGTTTTTAGCTTTTCCTTTTTATAGGATAAAACAAAACTATCTTGTTAAATATCATTAATTTAACGATTGTACAACTGCCCATTATTAAATCATCTACATATTTTGGTATTTGATATAGATCTTCGTAAACCGCTTATAATAGATTGATTTTTATCATTCAATACATTTAATAAAACTTGAAATCATGGAACATGAAAAATTCAGGGTAAACCCTGATAAAAAATAGGGTAAACCCTGATACATGATATTGCAAATGGGTTCTATTTTTGTACCGTAATTCCTCCCTATCCGCTCTTACGGTATACACTAGTATATTTTATCACCTTATAAATTTATTTCAATGCTAAATTTAAAAAACCGAGTTTGGTTATTGGCCTTAATTTGTGTTCAATTTGCCCTGAATGCACAAAACATTCCAACAATACAGGTTAATGATCAAGACCCTTCACACCTAACACCGATTGCCAAAAAGGTGTATTTGACTAAGAATCAATTTGGAGTTTTTCCATCCTATCAACCCATTCGATTGTCTGGTGTTTCTCTGAAAACCTACCGGGGAGCTGCTGCAGAAAAAATTAGGTCCATTGAAAGCGATCCTGTGGTCATGAGAAAATTGCTTCGTGACAAACCATCGTTTGTTAGTTTGCAAATTCCGGTGAACGCCCGTGAGTTTACAACGCTGGATCTGGTCAGAGTAAATTTAATGGCAAGCGGTTTTAATGTATTCACTTCGGAAAATCAAAAAACACCCTATTCATATCCATCAGCCATTTATTACCGAGGCGTTGTTCAGGGATCTGATGGCAAAAGCATTGCTTCCATTAGTGTATTTGAGAATGAAATTATTGGCAGTTTTACCACGGGTGATGGCAATATGGTCATCCAACCCAGTTACGATGCTCCAGGCCAAATGATCCTTTACAATGACCGTGATTTTACACCCGACTTACCCTTTGAATGTCTAACTGATGATCTGCCTGATTTTCCGCGGGAAGCCAGCCCACGAGGAATACAGGCTGAAGGCGATTGTGTCAGAGTCTATCTCGAATGTGATTATGCTTTGTATCAAAACAAAGGAGGTACCACCAATACAGTTAACTGGATCACTGCTGTTTTCAACAACGTGGCAACCCTTTACGACAATGAAAACATCAATACGGCAATTTCGGAAGTTTTTGTCTGGACCACTCCCGATAGTTATTCAAAAACCAGCAGTTCTACTGCTTTGAATCAATTTAAAACACTCCGAACAACCTTTAATGGTGACCTTGCGCACCTTGCTGCATTGGGTGGAAACAACATTGGCGGTGTAGCTTGGCTGGATGTGCTTTGTTCTAATTATCGCTATGCCTACAGCAACATCAGTTCTACTTATTCCAATGTACCCACCTACAGCTGGACCATAGAAGTTATGACGCATGAAATGGGTCACAATCTGGGTTCGAATCACACCCATTGGTGTGGTTGGACCGGTGGTGCCCTGGATAATTGTTACACCCCAGAAGGAACTTGCTCCAAAGGTCCCGCTCCAACCAACGGTGGAACCATCATGAGTTATTGTCATTTAACGGCGTATGGCATTAATTTTAATAATGGTTTTGGAACACAACCCGGAGACAAAATTCGCGCTGAAGTGGCTGCAGCAACTTGTCTTAGCCCAGGCTGCGGTGGTTCTGGATGCAATGCTCCAACCGGTCTTGCCATTTCCAACATTACCCAAAACTCTGCTACGGCTACCTGGAATACAGTCAGCGGTGCAACTTCTTATAAGTTTGAATATAAAACCAATGCTGGAGCAACCTGGACCGTGGTTACGACCACAAACCCCAACTATAATATGACGGGTCTGGCTTCCGGTACCACCTATAACACGCGTGTAAAAGCCGTTTGTAATTCCGGTGAAAGTACCTACTCCGCAACGGTCAATTTTACTACCAGCTCAGGCGGTGGTGGTTGTAATACACCGACTAACCTGGCTGCCAGTAATATTACTGAAACCACAGCAACGATTTCCTGGTCTGCCGTCAGCGGCGCTTTATCTTATAATTTTCAATACAAATTGGCCAGTTCTTCCACCTGGCAACAGGCAAACGTGACTGGAACTGCTGTGAATATGAGTGGAATGAGTCCCGCTACTGCCTACAACGTTCGCGTTCAAGCGGTTTGTAATGGTGGAAATAGTGCGTTTACATCCACACTGACTTTTACAACTTTGGCAGGATATTGCGCTTCTAAAGGTAACAATGCCAGCTATGAGTGGGTTAAACGCGTCAACATTGGAACCATTGATCGTAGCTCAGGCAATGATGGTGGCTATTACAACGGCACTGCTTTGGTAACGGATGTAAGTAAAGGAAACACCTATACACTCAATTATCAGGCTGGGACGACCGGTGGATCAGCAACTTTATATTGGAGGGTTTGGATAGATTTCAACAACAATAAATCGTTTAACGATGCTGGCGAACAAGTCGTGAGCATGAACAGCAGTAGTACTGGTTTGCTCAGTGCCAATATTGCTATTCCCGCTGGTGCCGAAACGGCAAAAGTACGTATGCGCGTCTCTATGAGATACGGTGGGTATGCATCCAGTTGTCAAACGTTCCCATACGGTGAAGTGGAAGATTACAGCATTAACATTAAAGCTGCAGGAACCCTCATTAACCCTGGAGATGGACTTGCAATTCAGGCGATTCAGGATCTTGAAGTGAATCCTAATCCATTCCAACAAACGCTTCAGATAAGTTTTAATGCTCCTGCTGATCAGGAGGTTCAGCTTAATATTTTAGATCCATTAGGCCGAGTGTTGACATCCGAAAAAGTTGTCGCACTTGAAGGCATAAACCGATACACCTTGAATACAAGTCATTTACTCGCTGGAGGTTATTATTTCCAATTGACCACTGGCAATAACCAATTTCATAAAAAGCTGATTAAACTGGAATAAAGTTTTGCAGGGATTGATTCGAGAGTTGTTGAAAAAGGTCCGTTAAAACTCCGGACCTTTTTCTTTTTATACCCTGTTGGGGGATAGGAATTTATCTGTTGATCCCTTTTTAGATAAACAGGTATTTGCCTTTAGGGCCGGCATCTTGACGTTTATGCAACAATAAATTTTACTTCAAGGATATTCTTTCCTTTATCCTTAAGAACTAACAATTGTTAGCCTTTTCCTTGCGCTAGTCGTTCCAGATATATTGTTTTTTGTTCAGCAGCAAGGCTTCTCCTGTAATGGTTTGTTCTCCTGATTCTTTTTCAAAAACCGCACAATCATACAATATGCGGTTCTTTTCTTTATAAATCTCTTTTACGGTGACCACGGCTTCATAGTCTGTATCGACAAACATTGGCCGAAGCCATTGGATGGATTGTTTAAGGTAGACATGACCATCGGCCATCCATAGTGCGCCAAAAATTTTTGTAAACACGGAAGCACCTAAAAATCCATGTATGATGTTTCTGCCAAACATGCTGGCTTTTCCTGCCTCTGGATCGATGTGCAGAGGGTTAATATCTCCTGAAACTTTCGCATATAAGTCCACCTCTTGTTGGGTATAACGGAAAGTGTGTTTAAATTGATCGCCTGTTTTTATCATGGTTAACGTTTATTAATAATTTCTTTGCAGTTTCAACTTTTTTTTGTACTATGTTTGCAGCGCAAAGTAAATCATTCTAATATTTAAAAAAGAAAACCATGAGCACAAAAAACAATCAAAACAATAAATCTTTTGTAGATTTAGTGGTAGAAACACAATCCAGTGTTGTAGATCAGTTTGTTGATGCAACAAAAAATTTGACCAAAGATGTACCTTTTGTACATGAAACACTTGATAAAGGAAATAAGATGTACAAAGATGCATTAAACACACAGGCTGAAATGTTTGAAAAAACATCTGCCCAATTCACTGAAACAAATAAGAACATGAATCAGAATGCAGAAAATGTTAAGAATTTTTTCCAGCAGTGGTTTGAAAACCAAATGAACTGGGCTAAAACGAATTTTCAAGCTCAGCAGCAAGCTGCTCAAAAAGGTTTTACAGCTCAACCTGCAGATTGGTCTGGCGCATGGCAAAACTGGATGCAACAAATGAATCAATATTGGAATCAAAATACCAATATGACTCCGGTGTATCAGATGATGTCCAATAATCCATTCTTCAATGCTCAAAAAATGCAAGGACAGTTTACCGATATGATGGGCCCTTGGAACCAGCAATTGAAAGCTTATTTTGATTTTATGAACAACTCTTTTGGTGAGTGGTGGAATAAAATGCCCAATATGACGGCTGCCGATTCTTTTCAGGGAATGCACAAAATGGCAGAGAGTTTTGGTAAATTCTATGAGTTGTGGGCACCTATGTTAAAGAGCCTTGAAAACAAAAGCTTTAACATGGATACCTACAAAGAAATGATGAATCCTGAAAAATATAAGGCTTTTGTGGATAAGTTTTTCAGCTTTCTTCCCGATGAATCCCGCAAGCAGTTTGACGAAATGAACAAACAGTTCATTCAAAATATGAAGCAGTTTTCTGAAATGGGCTTAAACAATTATCAGCAATTTAAAGCTCAAGCCGCAGCTGCTCCTTGGATGCAAAACAGTCCTTTTAACCAGATGATTGACGTTTATTCATCCTGGAGAAAAAGCATGATTGAAGCCGTTTCTCCCGTAAGTCGTTTGTTTGAAGACAACGCCAATGTAAAAAATGCAAAAATCTGGAATGATATATACGATAATATGGTTCAATTGAATCTCAAAAACAACGAGCTTCAATACATGGTATACCAGAACAGTGCTAAAGTAATGGACACATTGGCTGAAAACCTAGCCAAAAGATTACAAAACGGAGAATCTATTGACAGCCTGATCAAGTTGTTCCAGGAATGGATGATGATCGGTGATGAAACATACACCAAACTATTTCAAAGCGATGCATACAGTAAACTGATGACTGAGGTAAGCAGCCTTCAATTGAAAATTAAGAAGGACATGGACATTGAAATGGAGAAACTTTTTTTCTCTCATTGGCCAATTGCTACCCGCACTGAAATGGACGAGGTTTACAAAGGTCTATATGACTTGAAAAAAATGTACCGCAATCTGGAAAGGATGATGACTTCTGAAGAGGAAAGTAAATCCGATTCAAAAACATCTAAGAAAAAGTAATTGGAGATAAATTGTTTAAAAGCCTGAGTTTAACCTCAGGCTTTTTTATTTTTGGCCCTCAAATCTAAATTATGTTAAATACAGGATCCATTTTCAACGAATTTGTTCAAATCAATGATAAACTTCAAAAAGGCTACAACACCCTTCTTCAAATTGAAGAAGTCGAAGTAGCCACCACACCCAAAGAATTGGTTTGGGAATGCGACAAGGTTAAAATGTACCATTACATCCGCGAGACCCCACCAAAATGTGATATCCCTGTTTTGGTATCTTTTGCCATTATGAACCGCCATGACGTACTGGATTTGCAACCAGACCGGAGCTTAATGAAAAAATTATTAGACGAAGGATTGGACATTTATATCATGGATTGGGGATATCCAACACGTGCTGACATGTACCTTACCATGGAAGATTACATTTTAGGTTACCTGAATGATGCCATTGATTTTGTCCGCCGCCGCCACAAAATGAATAAGATTCATAAAATGGGTATATGTCAGGGTGGTCTTTTCAGTATGATTTATGCTTCCATTCACCCGGAAAAATTAAAAACTTTAACCACCTATGTTGCCCCTTACGATTTTGAAGACGCAAATTGTAATATGCTTTACAACTGGGCAAAACACCTGGATGTCGATACTATGGTGGATACGGTCGGTGTAGTGAGTGCAGACATGCTCAACAATGCATTTAGCATGCTAAAACCAAGCATGGATGTGGCAAAATATTTTGGCGTCATGGACATGATGGAAGATAAAGACAAGCTAATGAATTTCCTCCGAATGGAACGTTGGAAAAATGATTGCCCCGATTTATCTGGCGAAATGTACCGAAAATACATTAAGGATTTGTTTCGTGAAAATAAGTTGGTTAAAGGCACCTTCGTTCTGGGTGAGCACAAAGTCGATCTTAAGAAAATGACGGTTCCATTTCTCAATGTATACGCAACCGAAGACAACATCATTCCCAATAAATCCACCACGGCTATTATGGATAAATTGGGATCTACTGACAAGCAATTATACGCTTTTCCAGGCGGACATATTGGCGTTTTCGTGGGTGCTAAGTCTCAGAAAGAACTGGCTCCTTCTGTGGCTAAATGGGTTATGGATCGGTCATAAAGAGTTCTAAAAGATATTACGAGGGATGTTCCACGTGGAACATCCCTTTTTTTTTGCCCTTGACTCTAAAGTGAAAATAGAGTCTATCCATTTTAAATACCTTTAAAGATTCCTACACTAAAAAGAGATTGACCATAACCACTGACTCAATGGTTTTCCCTAACTCAAACAGAGAGATTATCGCATTGCCTAAATTGGGTTAATATTATTTTTCTCCTGCTTAAATTCAACACCATGGAGATCAAAATTCTCTTTACGCTTTACCTCGAAAAGGCTTTTTTGTCATTCTGATATTCTATGCATTACAAATGAATGAAATTGTTCCACGTGGAACAATTAGGCTATGCAAATCAATAATTAACTAATCGATTCAGAAGAACTCTTCATCAATTGGCAAAAGCCGCCACTAAAAAAAAGGATTGGTAAGCCTCTCCTGTCCAATGGTGGTATAGCCCCCATGTCCAGGGTATACAATTGTATCGTTAGGCAAGACAAAAAGCTTAGTCCGGATGTTGGAGAGGAGTTCCTGATGATTACCTCCAGGTAAGTCCGTTCTTCCAATACTACCTTCAAATAAAACGTCACCCGCAATAAGCAGGTTCTCTGAAGGCGCATAAAAACAAATGGATCCAGGACTGTGCCCAGGTACCCAAATGCAGGTAAAAGACACTTCACCCAAAGTCATTTCCTGCCCCTCAAGGATAAAATTCAACGGTAATGTACATGGTGTATATCCAAGACCATACATGGCAGCAATCGCTTGCCCACTTTGGTAAATTTCGAGGTCTTTTCTCATAAGCTCGGGAGCAAGGCCCCATTCACGACAAACAAAGTCACAGCCCAATATATGGTCGATGTGCGCGTGCGTCAACAATAACTTCCTTGGTCTTAGGCCCTCTTTAAGAATGAAGTTCTTTAACTGTGCTTCTTCCTCACCATTAAAGCAACCCGGATCAATAATCCAGCTATCTTTATTCTCGTTGTATAAGACATAGGTATTTTCATGAAAAGGGTTAAAACAAAATGCCTTAATTGCTATTGAATTCATTACTTTGTGTAAGGGTATGCGTTTATCAATACAAATTATTTTTTGCATCATTTGGGCTTCATCGGTTCTACCACATATAAGCCGACTATCTGCCCAAAATGCAAAGGAAACCTACGGCAAAAATAAGGTACAGTTTACGGATGACCAGTACGATTGGTGGCAATATGAAACCAACAATTTTATCGTCTATTATTACGGAAAATCTAGACCCGCTGCACAATTTTGCGTAGAAATTGCCGAATCTGAAAATCAAGACATCCAAAAGCTTTTTGAATATCATATAAAAGACAAAATCGAACTGATAGTCTATGCCGATCATTCAGATCATTCTCAGACCAATATTGATTTAACAGGAAACTACCCAGAAAAAACTTGGGATGTAAGCCCTAAAATTAAGGAACAAAAAATTTTACTTTATTTTGATGGAAGCCATTCCAATCTCCGGCAAATGTTGAGAACTGGCATAATAAAAGTTTATTTTTCCTCTTTGTTTGACGGAACAACACTTCAGGATGCTGTCCAAAAAGTAATCTCCCTCAAACTACCGGATTGGTTTGAATCGGGCTTGATCCATTACCTGATCAAAGGATGGAGCCTGGAAACGGAGTCCAAGTTCTTGGAAGAATGGAAAGGAACTAAATTTAGAAAATATGCTTCCCAAAATCCCGAAATGGCTGGCAGCTCCTTTTGGGCTTTTCTCGTATCACGCTTCGGGCAACAGTCCATTTCAAATTGGCTATACCTAACCCGTATCCAAAAAGACATTGAAGAAGCTGCACGTATAGCCTTTTCCCAAGAGTTAATCAGCTTGCAAGTGGACTGGTATCAACATTACCTCCAGAAACTACAAAACAAAACAAATTCTGGTCAATTCCCTCCAAACGGACAACGAATAAAATTAAAAGACCACGAAAAAGTAACCCAGGCAATACCAAGCCCATTTCATCCCAATAAAATCATTCTCGCGACTCATCAATTGGGAAAAGTCAGGGTGCGTGAAATTGATCCTGGTAATGGCCGGTCAAAAACATTGTTTTGCAAAGGGAGCACATCCAAATTATATCCGCCGGATTTAACTTATCCTGTTATCTGTTCAGCAGCTGACCAAAAATCGATTCACATTTTCTATGAAAGCAGAAACAAAGTCCATTCTGTTCTCCTTTTTGCAAACGGTAAACGTATCCATCATGCTCTCCCCGAAGATATCCAGCGTGTCTATAGCGCAGCTGTTTATGATGCTGAAAAATTATTGATTGTGGCTTCCACCGCAGGTCCTACAGATTTACTGCTTTACCAAATGAAAGGACGAAACTACTCCAGAATTACAGACGATGTTTGGGATGATGCACAACTAAAACCAATCAATTCTCCTACAGGACGATCGTTTTATTTTAGCTCAAACCGGCAATTTCCTCAAAATGTGAAAACTCAGGATACAATCTCCTCATTACCCCTTGGACCAATGAAACTCCATTCAATTCAATTTGAAATCGACCATAAAACTCCTATAATATCACAACTGCCCGATTCAAATGCATACCCTTTACTCCAATTTCATTCTACTGCTCACAGCCTATTGTATGAAGTTCAAACCAACACGGATAAAAAATGGTTTTACAGAGATCAACAAATTCAACACGAAATTCTATTAGAACCCAATCCTTCTACCCTCTGTTATCTTCCATCTAAAAATATCGTGTATGGTTTAGGTACAAAAAATAAAAAATTTCATATTTGGCCTATCGAACTAACATCTGTTAGTTATAAAACGGAAACGCCTACAACTACTTCTTCCCCTGCTGATTCCATAGTATCCATACAGAAGGATACTTCAACTATTATTACACTTTCAGATACCAGTTACTTTCAAACCGAATTTGGAAATCCCAAAAACATTCGAGAGTTGCTGGAAGAGTTTTCATTGAAAAAGGAAATTCCAAAAACGAACGCAAGTATATTCTCCCCTTCCTCTTATTCGCAACACTATCCAGTACTACAGAAATATTATAGCCACCGTGCCATTGCGTATCGCCCTAAATATTATTTTGATGAGCTCTCGACACGCCTGGACAATGAAGTTCTTTTCTCCGGACTTCAAACTTTTACCGGGAGCCCTAATCCTTACGAAGTTCCTGAAATAGGAATATTGTTTAAAGCTCGGTTGCTGGAAATTCTTGAAAACTTTAGCGCCGAAGCCGGAATCCGAATTCCAACAACGTTTGACGGATTAGAAGTGTTCGCCTTGTTTGATCACCGTTTGGCACATTTCGATCATACTTTCGGATTATACTTTAAAACTCAAACCAAAACTATTTCAAATTTAAGAAGTTCCAACATTAAGCAGCAAAGCAACACCTGGTTGCTCAACCATCAACTTAAATATCCACTCGACCATTATACGAGCCTTCGTGCAATAAGCACTCTCCGCAATGAAAATATTCAATATCTCTCTACTAACCAGGGAACGCTTTTTGATTCCTCTTCCGTCGTCCAACAACGCATTGGAACACGCATAGAATATGTTTTTGACAATGTTCTTGATCTTTCTTTAAACTTAAAAAAAGGTTGGCAGGCCAAATTGTTTTTTGAAGTTTCAAAACCCCTGCAGATCAATTTAAAAGATCAATTTAGAATACTCCCAGGCACATTGTTATTACTTGGCTATGACGCACGATATCACCATAAAATCCTGGGCAAATCCACGATATCCCAACGTTCTTTTGTGAATATTTCATTTGGCTCAGATCGCATCCTCTATTTAGCTGGCGGTACCGACAATTGGCTCATTCCAAAATTTGAGACTCAGGACCCATTACAAACCACCGGTACTTATCGATATTCTGCGCTCACTACTGAAGTCAGAGGACAATTGTATGGCGCCCGACGAGGCGGTTCTGTCTTCTGCTATTCTCTTGAATTCAGAATCCCTGCTTTCCAATACATCATTCGCGAAAATTGGAAGAATAGTTTGTTTAGAAACTTTCAGGTTTTATTGTTTTACGATGCGGCAGTGGTGTGGGATGGTTTTTGGCCAAATACTAAAAAATCGAGTACGGTTAACTATTATGCAGAAAATCCTGTGGTTAAAATTGAATTGCAGTATTCGAGAAATCCCTGGATTGCAGGAACTGGTTTCGGTTTCAGAACTTCGCTCTTTGGCTACTACCTACGAGTTGATCATGCATGGCCCATAAATAAATTCAATTTTGGTCAACCAGAATGGGTATTTTCTCTTGGGCTTGATTTTTAATTCAATAGATTCCATCGCACATGGAGTCCACCGCTCCAATTCATTTCTCTTGAATCGTCCAATATTCCTCCCACAGAATCCCAGTATAACAAGATACCAAATGACTTTCCTAATTTAATGCCCGTCTGAACACCGGCATCCCAGCCAGAATAAGAAAACTTCTTTATTCTGATCCCTGCACTAAAAAAATTAGTCACGATATGATTGCACCCAATCATAAAATATGGATCTGCATACTTTCCATCTAACTTACCCACTTCAAGATTCGCATGCCAAGTATTTTCGGCCCAAAAGTGATTTAAAGAAACACTATAATGTACAGGTAAATTGGTTTTTCGGGATTGTGAATAATAATCCTTTATAAATTCTGATTCTAAGGTTTTCACACTTTTAACGCTTAGGCTAAAGGTGTCCAGCAGATTATTGATCACCGTACCTTCATATCGGTACAAGGTGTCCGCTGTTCTTTCTTTAATGTTTCCATTCCAGGAAATAGATCCTACATTACTTACGCTTGCTTCAATGTAACTGCCCTTAAACAGTCTCACATTACAACCGGCGTCCACTAAAAACCCCAGAGCATCAGAATTCCAAATCAATCTCTTATTTCCTATCCAGTCCGCACTATTCATTTTAACCGAAAGATCAAGATACTTTCCATCGTTTGCCGTAAATAGGCTTCCTCGCTCAGTATTCACCGTGAAAACATCGTACCCAGCAGCCAATCCAATCTTCCCGGTAAGCGTAAAACGATTCCATTTTCTTTCTATACCTGCCTTCAGGTAAGAATACTCCACATTTTGAAAGCCAAAAGGATGCAACTCCGCAGTTGTTCCTTCAAATCCCTTATTTCCTGTAAAATATAATGCAAACAGATCTTTGTGAAATTTAACTTCGTTAAAACTCGTAAAACCTGCTGATAAAAGATATTTAACTTTTTCCTCACCCCGGCTCCAACTTGCGTGTATTCCTCCTGTATAATATACAAGCGCTGTATTCTCCTCCTTTAATTGATCAATGCACTCCTGCTTAACTTCATCGGATAAAAAATCGCCGGAAATATAGTTCCTAAAAAATCGCGTTGTTATTCCATTTGATCCAAGTTCCTGATTATAATCACACGATAGGCTAAATCTTCCGCTTCCTACCCAATGCTCAAGAAAAGCCGATGATCCTTGAGCAACAATCCATTGAATCGTCAACCCATGTATGAAAATCATCAGGAATATTCTCCTAGACTTGGACATCTTTTCATCATTTACCATGCTCATACACAAAATCTGCTGTTACAATCATTTCCAATTCATAATCGCTGAAAATTTTAACCTCACGATCCAAAGGCAAACTATCCATAATGACTTTCATATACATTTTTCTAAATCGCAATAGCTTATCAATTTTCTCTCGTTCCACAAATACATCTTTGTTGGTTTGCCTAGGTTGTTGAACCCGTCCATTCACATCCACTTGACCAGCTCCCACAACAAAATTGTTCAAGAATAAAGAATCCAATACTCTGTCACTTTCATCTAAAAGGTAAATTTGTATACCTGCATCAACGGGAAAATCATTTTCAAAAAAGAAGTGTAATGTCCCTTCCTTAACTGCATCATAATCGTCCCCCTGAATGGACAAACTCAGTGTATCCGATAACAATAATCCCTCAGCGGAAAGGTTTAAGGGAACATCCAATAATAGATCCACATTCAGTAACTCTCCATCATAAATAAAATCATTCCAGTTTGAAACGTTACCCTTCGGGTTAGCTTGTAATTCGATGTTATAAATGATTTCATCCGGAAAATTTGAAATAAATTCACGAATATTGGAATTGCCCTCATTGATGGAAAGTTTAGTTACAGCCGGCTGAATTGGAGGGCCATTCAATAGATCCGAAGCTCTGGGAATGAATACTTCCTTTTGCAATGGGACTGCATCCATGACGACTTTCTTCCCACTTGAGGAATTTATTCCCTCAAGTTGTTTGACTGACATGTTCAAATCAACTCCAATTTTATTCGCGACTTCAACACTCAGCTCCGCCTGTGAAACCTCAAGTTTTCCACTTCTTAAATTAGCAAAAACATCAATATTTTCTTTTGCCAGGCCAGTTCCTAGAATAGTATCGTTTAAATATCCTCTTGCATAATCCGGATGTAAATTTTCAAACGCTAGCTCAACAAATATGCTATCGGTTTTGCTAATGGTCTTTATCTCTCCCGTACTGTCAATGGATGCTAAAACATGGTTAAACTGCAAATTAAAAGAATCGTTATTCTCACCGGAAAAATCAAAATCGTACCCTTTTAAGTTTTCCTCTTCCGTGCGTTGAGATACACCACCAGGAGGCGCCGGGTTCAGGGTGACGGTCTTTTGAAATGGAATCCCATTTTTTTTAGCTGTACTTAAGGTGTAACTGAATCGAACGGAATCCTGTAGTGTGCTGGATAAACGTATCCTTGCTTTTCCTGCACCGATAATTGAATGCTTTAGTTCCACCGGTAGTCCCTCTAATCCAAAGTAGTAACTATCATTAATAAGATTCTGTGCTGGCCATAATGCAGTTGCTGTATATGGTCGCAAATTATAAACCTGCAACCTGGCCAACACCTGATTATTTGTATCTATTAAAACCGGAACGCCTCGACTACCAGGAGATGACAGGCTAATCAGTTGGGCTGTCAATTGTCCTTCAATAGTCCTTCCTGCCAAATCAATACTGCGTTGCTCTGTAGCTCCTGCGGCAATGAGTGGAAATACGCCACTAACAATTTCCTCATTGTTCTTACTGTTTTTCAAACTGTATTGTACATTCGTAACATCAATAGGTAAACCATTGTATAAGCTCAAATCTAAAGTTCCTGACTCAAGTGTCATGGTTTGAAAAATTGTATCAGCCTTGATTTGTATGGGTGTCCCGGCAATGGGTTGTATCTCCGGTATGATTTGGGAAAACCCGTGAAAAAACAATAACAGTTGGCCTGCAGGACCCGCTGCCCGAGCGAGTGTTCCCAGGCTTAAAGGATACTCAAACTTAGAATTGTATAAAGCAAGTGAATCAATGCGAAAAGTATTTTTCAAACTTGTATCACTGAATTCAAAAAAGGAATCAATCGCTAAATTATATAAGCCATTTCGATAGACCAGATGAACCAATCCGCTTGAATCGGCAACAAGGGTGCTGTCTTGTGAAAGATGTTTAATGCTTATCTTGGTTTTTACCAATGGCGCTAATAACTCAGTTTCCCAGCGAGGATCTTTAATGCTACACGAAACAAAAAAGATTACGCTTGTTAACAATCCCCAGGTCAGTGCCTTTTGGCTGAAATTAAATTGTGTTCGCATTGGAATAAAAATACATATTTCTACAAATATGAAAAAAGACTCTTTTGCTAAATCAGGAAGTTTCCTCTCCTTTCATCCGTTCCGCATTTTCGGCAACCTGTAACGCCTCAATAATTTCATCGAGGTTCCCGTTTACTACACTGTCGAGATTGTATAAAGTTAAATTGATGCGGTGGTCCGTTACCCTGTTTTGTGGATAATTGTAAGTCCGGATTTTATCAGACCGATCTCCAGTCCCCACCAATGATTTCCTTAATCCGGCGGCCTCACTTTCAAATTGGGCAACATGAGCATCCTTCATTTTCTGCAACATCCGGTTGAAGGCTATTTCACGGTTCTTGTGCTGGCTTCTGCTGTCCATGGATTCTGCCACAATCCCGGTAGGAATGTGTGTAAATCGAACTCCCGATTCTGTTTTGTTTACATGTTGCCCCCCAGCGCCACTTGATCTGAAGGTGTCAACGCGTAAATCCGCTTTGTTGATACTAACTTCTTCCATTTCCATCTTCGGCATCACAACAACGGTTGCCGCTGAGGTATGCACTCGCCCCTGGCTTTCTGTCTTGGGAACCCTCTGAACTCGATGGGCACCGGATTCAAATTTGAGCTTTCCATAAACATTTTCTCCGCTTACTTCAAGCGTGATTCGGCTATAGCCCCCCACATTACCTTCACTGATTTCGAGCACTTCATATTTCATATCATGCGTGTCGAAATAGCGCGTGTACATTCTATACAGGTCTCCGGCAAAAATGCTGGCTTCATCCCCTCCGGTCCCCGCTCTGATTTCTAATATTACATCCTTGCTGTCTTCCGGATCTTTGGGAATAAGCATTTGCTTCAGTTCCTCCTCCAATTTTTCCAACTCTGATCCCAACAGATCAAGTTCCTGCTGAGCAACATCCTTCAAATCTGGATCAGTAAGCATCTCTTTTGCCTGTTCTTTCTCGTCCAACAATTTTTTATATACCAGAAAAACATCCATTAACTGTTTGAGATCTTTGTACTCTTTAGAGATTTTACTGAATTGGTCCGGTTGGGTGACCACCTCAGGATCTGACATCCTTTCCTCCAGGTAAAGAAATCTTTCGTATATGGACTGCAGTTTATCCAGCATCATGTTAATTGAAACAAGTCTGCAAAGCTAAGACGAAAGGCTAAACAGTAAAAAGTATCTCGAAAATTGAACGTCTTAAGGTTTGTTTGAACCTTCGTTCTGGATTTTACTCAGTATTTGATTTACCAACTGTTCGGAGTGTGCTGGCCGATGTAAGTTATTTCTCAGTTTTTCGCGAATCACCCGTTCTTTTTCAAAAGCCGATTGACTGGCGGGATGATCCTTAATTTCCTTAAGGAAAGTTTGTTCGTCCTGTGAACTGAGTTGCTTATCATAGTAGGGTGTAATTTTTCTCATGAGCTCAGACAGTCGGGCTTTTTCCATAATTACTGATTTACATAATTCGATAATGCATTATTCTTCTTCTGAATTTCGCTTGGCCCTTTTGGATCCTCGAAGATCCTTAAAACCCATGTTTACTGCGTAATTCTGTAATTTTTCCTTTAACATATTTCTCGCCCGAAAAAGTCTCGAACGAACGGTTCCTATGGGAATATCGGTTATTTTGGCAATCTCTTCATAACTAAACCCCTCAATATCACACAACCAGATCACCGTTCGAAACTCCTCGGGTAATGCATTTAGCGCAGTAGAAACCTCATCTCCCATCATTTGATCAAAGATCTCCTCGCGCAAATCAAAATAACTGGTGCTCTGCCCTTCTTCCTCCTCTTGATAAACAGCTACCTCATCATAATCCACCATGGAAGGCTGTCTTGCATCCTTTCGGTATTGATTGATGTAAGCATTCTTCAAGATTTTAAACAACCAGGCTTTAGCATTAGTTCCCTCTTCAAATTTGTCAATAAACCGAAAGGCTTTCAAAAAGGTCTCCTGTACCAGGTCCGCAGCGTCTTCTTCGTTGTAGCATAGGTGGAAGGCAAAGGAATGCAATGCCTCCAGGTGAGGTAAGAACTCTTTCTCAAAACGCTGCTGCTCCGGGCTTATGGGATTATTCAACGATATGATATTTCGTGCAAAATAAACAAATATGCATGGATAATTTTAATGCCCTAGCTAAATCCACGTAATTTTATCATAAAGTCTGATCATGGGTATAATGAGTATTATGAGCATCTTCTTGTTTTCCATTCTTCCTCAAGGCAAACAGCCTGTCGAATTGGGTAAAGTACACTGGTATAGAGACCTTAAACAGGCACAGCACTTGTCTAATCAACAAAACAAACCTATACTTATCTTATTTCAAGAAGTCCCGGGTTGCAGTACTTGTAAAAATTATGGGAGCGATATTCTAAGTCATCCTCTGGTTGTCGAAGTTATTGAAACTTACTTTATCCCCCTATGTATTTATAACAATACAGGAGGAAATGATGCCCTTGCAATAAAATTGTTTTCAGAGCCCTCTTGGAACAATCCTGTGGTTCGCATTGTGGACAAAGACCTGCGCGATATTGTTCTTCGCGTAAGTGGAAACTACCAAATGATCGGATTATTACAAGCCATCAGCAATGCTCTTGCAAAATCTGAGCTTGCTCTGCCAGAATATCTGAGCTTGCTCAAGGAAGAAGCCCAACTCAGAAATTCTTCAACGGAAGAAATATTTTTTCAAATGTATTGTTTTTGGTCTGGTGAACTTGCTATAGGTAAAATACCCGGTGTACTTTCTACTGAGGCTGGTTTTATGAAGGGTGGGGAAGTGGTGAAAACGGTTTTCAACCCATCATTTATTTCCCCCGAAAACCTGATTGAAAAAGCTAAAATGCTTCATGTAGCAGAAAAAATTTACAGCTCCAATCCCAATTTACTCAAACAACCTAAATCCATTCAATTACCAGGACCCTTTCGCAGTGATTCCGAAACGAAATATTATTTATACAATAGCCCATATAAATCGGTTCCTATGACCTCCTTACAAGCCATTCGCATCAATTTTGCTTTGGCTAACCATTTAAATCCGCAAGTCTTCCTTTCTCCACGACAATTGCAGAAGTTGCCAAAATCAAGCTCGGATAAGAATTTGATTGGTAAAGACATTGTTTCTTCCTGGTATTCAAATTAGTTTCGCAACACTTCATAAACCGAACATTCCAGCCTCCCAATTCCTATCTTTGCATTTTCTTTATGGCCACGCCCCGTACAGTAGCATTTCACACTTTAGGCTGCAAATTAAATTATGCAGAAAGTGCATCTATTGCACAGCAATTCTTAAAATCAGGTTACCAGGAAGTATCCTTTGAAGAACCCAGTGATTTATATATCATCAATACTTGCTCCGTAACAGACCAGGCCGATAAAAAATGCAGAAAGGCTGTCCGCCAAGCTAAAAACCGTAATCAGGATGCAGAAGTTATCGTTATTGGTTGTTACGCACAACTTAAACCCAAAGAAATTTCTGAAATTCCAGGAGTCTCTCTAGTCCTTGGTGCATCCGAAAAATTCAATATATTAAATCAAATACAGCAACGGGTTCAACACATGCCCGCACAAGTATATTCTCAACCGATAAAAGAACTAAATGAATTTATTCCAAGCTACTCGATAGAAGACCGAACGCGAAGTTTTCTCAAAGTACAGGATGGATGTGATTATAAGTGTAGTTTTTGTACGATTCCCCAGGCCCGTGGACGCTCGAGAAGTGGTTCTGTAGCTTCTTTAGTTGAGACTGCACACTCATTAGTTGAACGGGGCATTCAAGAGATCGTACTAACGGGTGTTAATATAGGTGATTTTGGAAAAAACCTGCTGGGAGAGGGACATGGTTCCTTTCTTGCATTAATTCAAGCGCTGGACGAATTGCCATCCCCATTACGCATTCGCATCTCCTCCATAGAACCCAATTTATGTTCTGATGAAATCATTGATTTTGTGTTATCCTCCAAACATTTTGTTCCACATTTTCATATGCCTTTGCAATCCGGCGATGATACAATTTTGGCAAAAATGCAAAGACGTTATAGAAAAAATTTATATAAAAACCGCGTAGAACATATCAAAAAATTAGATCCCTCTGCATGTATTGGAGTCGATGTCATTGCTGGATTCCCCGGAGAAACCGACGAGCACTTCAACAACACGTTCCACTTTATTGAAGATCTTGAAATAAGCTACTTACATGTCTTTACCTATTCCGAAAGAAAAAATACCCTAGCCGCACAAATGGAATCAACGATTCCTGCCGTTGTACGTAAACAGCGCAGTGATCAATTGCGTGTGCTTTCAGATCAGAAGAAAATTAACTTTTACCGGCAGCAATTGGGTCAAGTTAAAACCGTCCTGGTTGAACACGCGAGCCAAGGAGAGCAATTGCTGGGTTGGACGGAAAATTATATTCGTGTTGGTGTACCCAAAGAATCCAGTATCCCTAATGCCTTTTTACCCGTTCGAATAAAAGATATTCGCTTTGATATGGTTTGTGAGGTTGATGTTTTATAACTCTTTAGATAATTTCAATTATAAGTTGAACCCCAAAGAAACAAATACAAAATCTGACTTATAATTTTTCAATTTATAAAATGCGCTTGCGCCTTTTTCAAAATTTACGGAAACGCGCAATACGCCAAGATCTATTGCTCCCCCTGCCAAGAAACCAAAGTTTACATCTTTTACATCCTCTCTTCCAAAAATAGCGTCCCCTTTATCCACTGCTGTAACAAAACCTGCCTGTCCACCCGCTAAAGCAATTAAAGAAAATCGATCATTTCTTAAGATCTTAAAGCCTGCCTGCAAAGGAATTTTCAACAGATACATGGCTGATCCTTCTGCAAATGGATCCAGATTAGGTCTTGCTTTCATTTTCAATACGTGAAACGAAATGCCCGGTTGAAAAAATAATCGTGTTTTTCCCATGCGACCTTTGATACCAAAATGGTATCCACTGTTGGCGTGATTGGAAGGATTCACGGCAGGGTGTTCTGTATACATCAACGACAAACCACCTTCTATTCTATATGCAATTCATTTTGGGCTGAAAGTTCACAAAACAGTAAATTCAAGAACAGAAAACCCAGTAGCTTTACGAAGACATTCATAAATGGCTTACTTTTACGTAAGCAAATGTAATCAAATTCACTTCAACAAATTCCGTATTTCCAATCATGTATCCCGATTTTAGCTATATCCTGCACGGTTTATTCGGTTTACCCCCCGATAACGTTTTTGCTGTGATAAAAACGTTTGGATTGTTTCTGGGTTTTGCATTTGCCGCCAGTGCCGGATTAGCCTACCTGGAGTTGAAAAGAAAAGAATCAAGAGGTGTGTTAAAGGGAATTGAAGAGGACGTCTTGACCTACCAACCCTTGACATTAAAAAACATATTGCTTCAATCGCTTATTCAATTTATTCTTTTTTCTAAGCTCATATATGCTCTACAGCATGGTAAAGAATTTATTGCTGATCCTGCGTCTGTAATATTTTCTTCAAAAGGATCCTATGGACCGGGAATGTTCGTGGCTGGAATTGCTTTTCTTTATTCGCTCTTTAAAATGAATCGGCAAACAGACCACACTGCGCAATACCAGAGAATGTTGATTAAACCACACGAACGCATAGTTGATATAACCACCCTTGCAGCAATTTACGGATTGATCGGCTCTAAATTATTTTCCATTCTGGAAAATTTCGAATCTTTTGCAAAGGATCCCATTGGTGAATTCTTTTCCGGAAGTGGTCTGACGATCTACGGGGGTTTGATTCTGGCGTTTATCATGGTATATCGATATGTGCAGAGCAAAGGCATGAAGCCACTTCATGTTATGGATGCTGTTGCTCCGGCATTAATGATAGGATATTGCGTGGGCCGAATGGGCTGTCATCTTTCCGGTGACGGCGACTGGGGTATTGTCAATGAAATGGTCAAACCGGGCTGGTTTATTTTTCCGGACAGCTGGTGGATAAATCATTATCCACACAATGTTTTGAAGGAAGGCTTACAACTTGAAAATTGTTCCTGGGAATACTGTAAACAACTCGTTCCAGGCGTATTTCCAACACCACTCTATGAGGTGATTCTAGCTGGTTTGATTACCGGATTTCTTTGGATCCTGCGGGTTAGGATTCATCGGGCCGGAGTATTATTTTTTACTTACTGTTTACTCAATGGTTTGGAACGCTTCTTTATCGAGTTCATTCGCGTAAATCCACGCTATCATTTTTTTGGTTTTGATCTTTCACAAGCACAGTTTATTGCCTTAGGCCTCGTGCTGACCGGAATCGTGGGCATTTTGTATTATTGGAAAAAAAACATTCCCAATTAAAGATATTATTAATAAAATGATTTTCTAGGATGATTGCTCCTGCAACTTTTAGAAAAAAATTATTGCATTGGTCAGAAGCAAATCCTAGATATTATCCGTGGATCGGGGAGAAAGATCCTTACAGAATCTGGATATCAGAAATCATGCTGCAACAAACGCGCTCCGACCAAACGGTAGCGCACTTTAACCATTTCATTTCTTCTTTTCCTAATCTGACTTGCTTGTCGGCAGCAACTGAAGATGAAGTTCTCTTTCATTGGAAAGGTTTGGGATATTATTCCCGCGCGCGTAATTTATTGAGAACAGCAAAAATTTTAACACAACATCACAATGGTGTTTTTCCTAAAGATCCTCAACAACTCACTAACTTTCCTGGCATAGGAGATTACACAGCTGCAGCAATAGCCTCCTTCGCCTATCAGATTCCAGCACCCGTAATTGATGGCAATGTAATCCGCGTGTATTCCCGCATGTTTGGAATTGCTTATTTACCCGTTAATGTAGATCAAAAAAAGAATTGGTTTGAAATCGCTAAAAAATACCTGGATGTAAAAAGTCCTGGTATATTTAACCAGGCATTGATGAACTTTGGTGCATTGCATTGCAAGCCGCGACAACCTTTATGTAATGAATGCCCTTTCGCAGAATTCTGTCATAGCTACTTAAATGCACACTGGTCTGAATTTCCTGTTAAAAAACAAAAAGCACCCATCAAAAACCGATACTTTCACTATGTAATACTTGTCAATGAGCATCAAGAAATAGCCATTCAACAACGCCGCGAAAATGATGTATGGAAATCATTATACGAATTACCGCTTGTTGAAACCGATCGGCCTAAAAATTTGCTAAAGCTGGATTTGAATAAACTAATTACACACAACAACAAAGAAAGTCAAGTAATAAAACTGACAAAGTTGATGGAAATAGTTTCAACCTTAAGTCACCAGAAAATTCATTGTACCTTTTATACTACCGAAACCGTTAGCCATTCAATTAAAATAAAGGATTCGATTTCCTTTGTAAACAGGGAAAACTTGGCCAACTTTGCCTTTCCAAGTGCATTGATGCGGTTCTTAAGCCGTTATAATACCATACAACATGCTAAACAAAGTCACTCTAATCGGCAATCTGGGTAAAGACCCTGAATTCAGAACACTTGAAAGTGGTACATTAAAAGCAAATTTTTCTATTGCAACCAACGAAAATTATAAAGATCGCAATGGGAATTGGCAAAAAGCAACGGAATGGCATGATATTGTTCTTTGGCGTTCCATGGCGGAACGTGCAAAACTCTTGAAAAAGGGAATGTTGGTCTACTTAGAAGGTAAACTTACTCACCGAAAGTGGACTGACAAAGAAGGACGCGATCATTATACAACAGAAATCATTGCCGACTTACTCAAAATATTGGAGAAAAGGGAAAGTTCCTACAACCCGACAACGCCCTCTGGTCAAGAAGAAAAACGGACAGAAGAAAGTTTTCAAGACTCTGTTCCTTCGCAAGAGGATGATTTGCCCTTTTAATGGTTTTAGACTATTCTGATCGCATCTACCATGGATCCAGATCCTAGTTCCTCCGCGGATTCCCTAACCATAAATTCAGATTTAATCAATGCAAATGAGCCATTTTGTAATGGGTGGATTTTAGTAATTTTTTTTTCCTGCCTCCTTTCCATTGCTCAAAAATTCTTTTCAGATGACTTCAAAACCAATTCTTCTTGGCCTGACAAAAAACATTTTATAAATAAGTTTTTTAGTGTCTTCCGGGACCATTTACCTCAGACCCTTATTCTTTTGCACAGTTTACAATTATTGATTTCCTTAATGCTTCCCTTGGCTGTGACTCAGCTTTACCTGTATCTTAATTCAGGATACATTGTTCCTCTATTTGAAATCCCCACCTTGTTAGCAGTAATTTTTCATTCCCCCGTTTCTTTTATTACAATTAACCTGTGTTCACTTGGAATGTTGTTTATCACACGATGGATCATTCCAAACTTTGCCCCTCCACGGCTTAAACGCCAATGTTCATATCTCCTCCTGTTACCCCTCTTTGTCTACGTGTTCATCAGCCTTCCCATAATGAATATGTTGCGATATATAAGAAACAAAATGGAGCGTCATTGGATTCAGCAAACAGTGAAAGGGCTTTCTGCGAGTATCGAAGATCTCGACATTGCAATAGATTTGGCTTTAGAAAGAACCGTCAGCACAGACAAACAGGTAAATATTTTAAAAGGTATTCTACAATTTAAGGATGTCGTTGTCAAACAAGTGATGACACCAAGAACCGAGATCAATGGTTTGGACTTTACTATGACATTTCCTGAAGTGCTCTCAACCATAAGGATAAGTGGCTTTTCACGATTTCCAGTTTACCAGGATGATCTTGATCACATAAATGGTATTCTATACACAAAAGATTTAATCTCTTATCTTCAGGAGTCCGAATCTTTTGAATGGCAAACCCTCATCCGTCCGGATGTTCTATACATTCCTGAACATAAACCGATTAATGATTTGCTTCATGACTTTCGTACACAACATAAGCATATGGCTTTCGTCGTAGATGAATATGGAGGTACCCGTGGGCTGGTCACCCTTGAAGACATTATGGAAGAAATCGTGGGAGATATCAAAGATGAATTTGATGAACATCAAGAAGTACAATACATTCGTTTAGATCCAAACAATTTCTTGTTTGAAGGCAAAACCCTAATTAACGACATGTGCAGGGTTCTGGGTTTGGAAATTGACTTCTTTGATTCAATCCGCGGCAATGCAGATTCTGTCGCAGGACTTATCTTAGAGCAGTCTGGCGAACTTCCGTATAAGGAACAAGTTATTTTAATCAGACAATTAAAATTCACCATTACCGCTGTCTCAAAAAAGAGAATTGAACAAGTAAAAGTTACTGCATCATGACACACTGTTTTACGATACTTATGAGGATATTTTTTGTAGGGATGTCTTTCTTCTGGATTTTCTCTTCATGTTCAGAACCCGTTTATACCCCAAAACCCAGAATGTATCCCTATGTTAATTACCCGGAGTATCAATTTGACACCCTTGATTTGTCCAATTGCCCTTTTCGTTTTGCAATACCTTCTTATGTCCAGGTTGAACGAGACAGCACTTTTTTTGAAGAAAAAGTTGAGAATGCTTGTTGGTTGAATTTACAATACCAGCAATTCAATGGAACATTACATTGTTCCTACTTTGATTTAAACAATGCCAAGCAATTAGAAAAATGCATTAAAGATTCCTATAAATTGGCAAGAGAGCACCAGAAAAAAGCCAATTTTATTGATGAGCATGTAATTCTCAAGCCCAATGGCCTATATGGTTTGTTATACAATATTGAGGGCCCTGTCGCTTCGCCTTTTCAGTTTTATTTGACAGACAGTAGCCATCATTTTTTTAGGGCTGCACTTTATTTCAATAGTCCTCCCAGACCCGATTCTATCCAACCGATTGCAGAATTTATCAAGAAAGATTTACTGGAAATGATTAACTCCTTTGAATGGAAAAACCATTGAGTTAATTAAATTCATGCTTTACCAATCCGCTTAATTACTGATAGCTGAAAAGGAATTTCCAAATAGATTCTCTATTTTCTAAACACTTAGTTTCTCTCTTAACTTTCTTATCCTTTGCCTTTTAATCAATGCGATATCTTATTCCCGCATTGATTCCAAAGAATGAATACTTCTGCTTGATTGGATAATCATCTGCCGTTTGAGATTTAAAATAAACTCTTGCCGATGGCTCAAGCATTAACATAATGCGCTCATTGTATTTATAGTTTAGTCCCACGCTCGCTAAAAAGCTCATTCCTGCACGATGCTTAAACACTTGTTGTGTGCCTTCACCGGAATTGTTCAGGTTATAAATCGTCTTTTGATCCGGTTGATAAATTTTTCCTGACTGACTACTGGATAAATTAAACCCAATACCCGTATTCAGGCTGAGTATGAAATCTTTAAGATCCCGTTCATATCCAAGAATAAAAGGAATATCGATTTGCCTGTAATTATTGTAGCTATGGTCCATGATTTCATTAATCTGGGTTTCAATGCCAATCACGTTTCCATCTTTATCCTTTCTTTCTATTGTTATGATTTGTGTTTCCTTTACATAATCAAATCGTTCTTTGTTATTGGAATACAATAAACCTGAGCGGAAGGCCAATCCGCTGCTAAAAATGACTGAACCCCTGAGTCCCATACTGTAGGATAAAATTGGCTTTTCCGAGTTTGCCCGTTTTTCTGCATACGTCAACATGGCTGGGTCTGTAACAGTCAACGAACGGTTAGAAATTTCTGGAGCATAGTAAGCATCTATAAAAAAATGTGTTTTTTCATTCTTGTAAACGTTGCACCCTTCTGCCATTTTTGTTAATTGTTTTTGATGTGTCTCTGACTTCAAGGTTGTTTGCAAGCTTGGTATGGGTGCTGTATTCTTGGATGTTTGATGAATTATACTTTCTGGGAGGAAGCCAGGATCGCTACTCACAATGTAGGTGTCTGCTTTACTTTGTGTAAAAGGCCCTGTCGCTCCAACAACTATCGGATCAGCAGACGTTTTTACAGCATTTAAACTTTCATCGGCCTGGCCATGTTGGATACTTTCCTGCGAAAATTTGTTTGAGTCTTGAAAACTGTTTACAGACGCTTTTCTAAATTTATGATTTGAAGAAAATGAACTCTGGTTTTGAACATTTGCCTTCTCTTCAATTTTGACCATTGAAGCATTCGTAGAAAGATTCTTTGTCTTTGCGTCCTGCGCTGATTGGCTCAGTTGAGACCAACTGCCCTCTTTGGACTGCTCAAACTGATAGGGTAAATCCATTGGAAGCTTGGAGGCTTTGTTTTGTTGGTGTTTATGCCAGAACCACCAGGCAAACAGCCCTCCAAGAAGGCCAAGAAAGACCAAAGTCCACATCCACTGACTCCAGCCGCCCAGTAGGAATGGTCTTCTTTTTTCGCCATCCAAGTGTCTGGCTATATTTTCCCAAACCTGCTCGGAGGGTTGCATTTCATACCTTGCCAGTTTCTTCTTGAACATACGATCCAACCAATGTCCCTGCCCCAAATTGCTCATATTGTAGTTTTTTGATATTTCAATAGTTTTTCTTGCAATGCTTTTCGTGCTTTAACCAATTGAGACCTTGAAGTACTTTCCTCAATCTGCAAGGATTCAGATATCTCCTTGTGAGAAAAACCTTCAATTGCATACAGGTTAAAAACGAGTCGATATCCTTCCGGTAGTTCGTTGATCATCTTCAACAACTCGCTTTCTGCCATTTGATCAATTGCTTCTGGTTCTTCCACCGAATCCGGCAGATCATCCCCCGCGTTATACTCATTTTGAAAGCTCTTCTTGTTACAATTTTTAATCGCATTATTGATCATGATCTTGCGTACCCACTGTTCAAAAGGTCCTTCCCATTTGTATTGGTTCAAATTCGTAAAAACCTTAATAAATCCGTCCTGCAATAAATCCTCTGCCTCCATTCGATGTCTAGCATATCGCATACAGACCGCTAACATTTTCCCTGAATAGCGATCAAACAACTGCTTCTGACTGATACGATCTCCCCGAAGACAACCTTGTATGATCTTTTCTGAATCCACGAGACCACTAGCTTTAGATATGATCCCTTACCCCAAGTTTTCGCTGCCTGTTCCGGGAACAGACTTTAATCAAAGGTAAGATTATTTTAAAACATTGACTTTCAATAGAAAATCTGACAAAATGGCATTAAAATTTTCGGGTTTTTCCATCATAGGTGCATGCCCGCATTCCTCCAGCAAAACCAATTGCGAATTGGGGATGAGTTCATGAAATTTTTCGGCTACGAAAGGTGGGGTAACATTATCATTCTTACCCCAAATCAGAAGGGTGGGTATTTTAATTAAATGCAGTTTATCGGCCATATTGTGCCGGATGGCCGATTTTGCCGTGGCTATCACGCGAATGGCTTTCCCCCGATCATTGACTATACCGTATACTTCATCCACCAACTCTTTAGATGCAACGGAAGGGTTAAAAAAGGTGTCTTCCGTTTTTTTCTTAATGAATTCATAATCACCTCTTTTTGGGAAAGTATTCCCCATTCCACTCTCAAAAAGCCCGGAGCTGCCCGTTAAAGTAAGGCTTTGTACCCGATCAATATCCCTAATGGTATACATAAGTGCAATATGACCCCCCAAACTATTTCCTACGATATTGATGTGCTTCAAATCCTTAAAATGAACAAAATCCATTACATAATCAACCAGTCCGCTAACCGTTGCCTGTAATATAGGCTGCTCATAAATGGGCAGGATTGGAACAATTACATTTAACCGATTGCCAAAATAATTAATGATGCCTTCAAAATTGCTCAATGCGCCAAAAAGTCCATGCAGAAGCATGAGCGGCGGTCCATCACCACCACTTTCTATAAATTTAAACTTATCTACTTTTTGAATCGGATAGTGCATATTTCAATTGATGCGAACAAAATTAATAGAAATCTTAAAACTTCAGTTTTTAACTGGCTTCAGCTTAAACTTATAGAGAAAAAGAACAACGATCCATAAAAATATCCCAACCCATTGGTGAGAAACGGCATACCAAATGGGTATCGCTCCTACACTGTTCCATAACGTCAATATCCCCAGGCAAAGTTGAGATAGAATGATTCCCAATAGGAAAATACCCCAAGGTCGCAATTCACGGCGATTCTGTTTTAACCACGGCAAAACGGAAATCAGAATAAGGCAAAAAAGTAAGTAGGCTAACAGCCGATGCCAAAACTGTATAATCACGGGTCCAACATGGCTTTGCTCATATTCGTTAAAGACATATTCAGGATAGAGCGACCACTGAAAAACCTCAGGTGGTACCCAATGCGTATTGATCATCGGCCAGGTTGGAGCCACAATAGCCGCTTTCATTCCAGCCATAATGCCACCAAAAAAAATTTGTATAAAACAGAGGCTAAAAATGAAGCCGAACAACCGATACTCTTTACGACTCACCCAGCTGATCTCTATTTCTTTTATTCTTGAAAAAATAATCTTGGCCAGAAAAGCTAAAGTGATCACGGCCAATGAAAGGTGAAAAGAAAGTTTATATGCATTCACCCAAGGCCGATGAATAAGCCCACTCGCTACCATGATCCAACCCAAAGCGGCGACTGACGATGCCAGCAAAACCAAGAGGATGAGCTCCTTCTTCAACCCTTTGTCCAGTTTCTTCTGTACCCAGAAAAAAATATATGGAATAACAAATACAAACCCCATCAATCGTGCCCAAAGCCGATGAAAATATTCCCAGAAATAAATAAACTTGAACTCATGCAGGCTGAAGTCTGCATTGATCTTCTGGAATTGTGGTGTATTCTTATATAAATCAAACTCTCGATTCCAAGCAGTTTCATCCAGTGGAAACCAAATGCCCGTAACGATTTCCCACTTCGTTATACTCAATCCACTCCCTGTCAAACGGGTAATTCCCCCCAAAAGAATCTGGATAAATATCATAACCAATCCCACCCACAACCAAATTTGCACACCGTCAGGAAAAAACTTCGACCTGTTCATGGATCAAATATCCAAATTCATAGCGAACAAAAATATTCTCAACCTTTACATACCCCAATATATATAATTAAAAAATATTGAATAAATGAATAGTATGTATAAGTATTGTGAGTATGTTGAAAAAGAAATAGCTTAGTTTTTCAACATGTTTTTAACAATCTTCCTATAAATTATATGTATGAAAATCAATGAATTTTAGCTTTTTTAACACCAATGGATGGCCACAAAGGTTAATAACCTATTGTTGAAAAATGGTTCAAAACACAATAAAACCTTCAATAGCTTTAACAATAAATCCTATTTACTTTATAACATTGTTGTTTTCCACAAAGCGAATAACATAATTTATGCAAGTATCGGTAAGATCACAGGAAAAAATTTTTCTCCCGATTATTGATCATTAAGTAGTTAAATGTAAAATATTATCAATATGTTTAAAAAATTATGAGAGTTCTTATTCAGCGAGTCATCCGGGGAGAAGTTGAAATTGAGCGAAAGACAACGGCTTCCATTGGAAGGGGCCTGGTCATTTTTCTTGGTGTAGGTCAGGAGGATCAAGAAGAGGATATCCTATGGTTATGTGGTAAAATTTGTCAAATGCGAATTTTCAATGATTCTGAACAGAAAATGAATCTTTCGCTAAGGGATGTTGCAGGTGAAGTCATGGTGGTAAGTCAATTCACATTATTTGCTTCAACAAAAAAGGGTAACAGGCCCGGGTTTTCAAACGCGGCATCAGGCCCGGTGGCGAAAGATCTTTATTTAAAATTTATTCATCAACTTGAAAAAACCGGATCCATAAGGGTTCAGAAAGGTGAATTTGGTGCTGACATGAAAATTCACCTAATCAACGATGGTCCGGTAACCATTTGGATGGATTCAAAACAAAAGGAATGAACATGAACAACGTGCAAGAGATGGTGGACCATTGGATTAAACGCTATGGTGTGCGGTATTTTGAAGAAAAAACCAATATGCTCATCCTCATGGAGGAAATTGGAGAATTGTCCCGATGGATGTCGAGAAAATACGGAGAACAATCCTATAAAAATTCAGAAAAAAGCACTCAGGTAGAAGCGGGTATCAAAGAAGAACTCGCGGACGTGCTGTTTGTTCTATGCTGCCTTGCAAATCAAATGAACGTAGATCTCGAGGAAGCGCTTAAAGAAAGTATAGAAAAGAAAACAACCCGGGATGAAAGCCGGCATATTCAAAATGATAAATTAACACCCTAATCATTGAAAAAGCTCAGTCAGATTTTTTCAAGAATGTACCTCGCGGCTTGTGTCTTGTCGGCGGTGTTTGCCTATTTATTAATTCCTGATCAATCTATAAACGCCAACCGTCAAATTACTGAAATCGCTCTGGTTAACCCATTACAAAAAGTTTGTATTTATTGTACTAAGGTGATGAAACATCCAGATACCTTTCTGGATCGTTATTTTTCGGGTAGCAGATCAGTAGAAAAATGCACTACAGATTCAACGGGCATTACAGGTTCTGCGGTTTGTTTTACCGCTTTATTTGGGACAGATAAATTTGGTCGGGATGTATTCAGTCGGGTAATTTTAGGCATTCGATACACCTTTACCATTGCCATAAGTGCGGTTATTTTATCGATGATCATTGGATTGTGTTTAGGAGGAATGGCCGGATATTTTGGAGGAAAAACGGATCAGGCCATCAGTGTAATGATCAATATTTTCTGGTCTCTTCCCACCATATTGTTAGCCTTTGCGGTAGTGATGAGCTTTGGAAGATCACTCTCATCCATATTCATCGCCATAAGCCTTACCATGTGGGGGGATGTCGCCAGGCTGGTGCGAGGGTTGGTGATGAAAAGCAAGGAACAAATTTATGTCAAAGCCGCCAGGACGCTGGGATATACCCATTTTAAGATATTGTTTAGAGAGATCATTCCTAACATTATGGGTCCTGTTTGGGTAAATGCCGCCGGAAATTTTGCATTGGCGGTATTATTGGAGTCTGGTTTATCATTTTTAGGCTTTGGTTTACAACCACCGGTACCCACCTTAGGCAATATACTTCAAGAACAATATGTTTATGCAATTACCGGGAAGCCAATGCTTGCATTGATTCCAGCCATTGTTGTAGTTTTGCTGATTCTTTCATTTCAATTACTCACCAATCATTTAAGAGAAAGCTTAGATGTTCGGCAAACTCACTAAAAATGAGCAGGGATCAGGAAATTCTGCGTAAAATGCAAAATGAACTCAGTCTAAAACAACTGCAGATCACTTCTCTGTTGAACATAACCCAGGCGATCAATGAGAATTTACCCGAAGAGCACTTGTTTAATATGTACAAGAGTTTTCTGACCTGGGAATTGAGCATTGAAAAACTTATTTTGTTTTTTAAAGAAGAAAATTCATGGCATCCGGTCATTTACCATAACATTGATGAACAAATTCCTCTGTCCGAATTGCCGGAACACTTTATGCAATACAAGCGCTTGCATACGGTGAAACAGACAGACCCAAAGGTGTTGAAGAATTTTGAATTCATTATTCCGGTTTATCATAAATCGGACCCTATTGCTTATTCGCTGATCAGCGGAGTAAAGAACGGAGAAGATATTTACAACAACATTCAATTTATTACTTCCATAACCAATATAGTCGCGGTTGCAATTGAAAACAAGCGTTTGGTAAGAAGGCAAATCATCCAGGAAAAAGAATGGGAACTGGCCAAAGAAGTCACCCAAATGTTGATTCCTGAAAAAATGCCGGAAGGAAAACAATTTGCATTATCAAATATCTATCGGCCGCATTATAAAGTTGGCGGCGATTACATAGACTACCTTTGGTTTTCCGAACACCAAATCTGTTTTTGTATTGCAGATGTTTCGGGAAAAGGAATTGCTGCAGCGATGATCATGGCAAATTTCCAGGCTCTGGTCCAAAATTTAGGACAACAATACAAAGATCTTGAAACACTGGTTCTGGTGTTAAACGAGTCCGTTTTAAGGATTACGAAAGGAGAAAAATACTTGACTTTTTTTATCGCTGTTGCAGATTTTAAAAAGAAAACGCTGACTTACGTTAATGCTGGTCATATTCCTCCGCTTTTATTGCAAAACGGAAGTTTTACAGAATTAAAAGCAACCACGACCATCATTGGTCATTTTAATCCGCTGCCCGAGATCCGGGAAATTGAACTTCCCCTGTCGCCCGGAGCCCATCTTGTAGCTTTTACGGATGGATTGACCGATGTAAAGAATGAGTCTGGCGTAAACTTTACATTTGATAACATAAAACGAGCTATTTTAGACCAAGAAAAAAACAATCCGTCTGCGATTTGTGAAGCCATCATGGACGCCGTGGAGGATTTTGGAAAACAAACAGAAATGCCTGACGATATTGCAGTTGTGGCATTTAAATATTTAGGCACATGAAAAAGAAAATTATAGCGGTGATTCTGGCCATTTTTGCAGGGGCATTTGGTGTGCATCGCTTTTATTTAAGGCAGCCTGAATTAGGTATTGCTTACATTGCATTGTACATATGGATGGGGCGATTTTTTGGTTTTCCATTTTCGGCTATTCTAGGATGGTATGATGCCTATAAACTGTTGATCATGGATGAACAAGAGTTTGACAGACGATACAATAGTTATTTTTTCAGAGATCGTTATGGAAGACGAAGGGATGTACCAAAAGAAAGACCATTTCAAAAACGAGGGAAATATATTTTAATAGAAGAAGAATCCAGAACGACCGAAAAACAACCCTCTAGCTATTTAAGAAATCAGAAAGACCGTAAAGAGGCGGAAATGCTAAGAAAAGAAGGGATCAGAAAATTCAAGGAATACGACGCAAAGGCTGCTATTACTGCATTTGAAAAGGCACTTGCACTTAATCCAGAAGATTTAGCAAGCCACTTTAACATCGCCTGTGCCTATTCAGTGGAAGAAAACGGCCTTAAGTCTTTTGAGCATCTGGAAAAAGCAATCAAGCTCGGCTACCAAGACAAGGCGAGTATCATGAATCATGAGGCACTTGCGTTTATAAGGGTTTATCCCGCATTTGAAATGTTTAAAAACAATCAATTTCAATTAAACGAACAAATACTTTCTTCCATCCAACAAACAGAGGGAATGTTAAAAAACGAACGCCTTGAACTTAAAAGCAAAATCCCGGTATTATTAAAATCAGAAGCATAATGAATGTAACCATTCTGAACGATTGGAACCGAAAGGTGTTACAACCAGAAGATACGGTAGAGGAAGCCAAAGCATTGTTTAAACGATACAACTGTTCCGAACTACCGGTCATTCAGAACATGCAATGTCTTGGAATTTTGGAACAAGAACAATTACAGGCTTTGGATGACCAGACCCCAATTAATCTTGGAGTACTTAAGCCCTACGTTTCAATCAATCAAAAAGAAAATCCCGCAGCCCTCTGGCTTAAGCTGATTGAGAAACAATGCTCGACGCTGATTTTGGTTGATGAAAAAAATAAATTCACTGGTTTTGTCAATACAGAAGATATCATTAGAATATACAAACAACTGTTAGGGATTGGAGAGACTCATTGTGTCCTGGTGTTGAAAATGAGAAAACTGGATTACTCCCTGGCAAAGTTGGCACATCTGGCAGAAGAGACGGAATGCCAGATATTAAATGCTTTTACCATCAATGCAACAGACAGTGAACAAGTTTTTGTAAATTTGGATGTTCATTGTGATCGCCCCGAAAGTTTTATTCAGTCTCTTGAACGTCATGATTATGAGGTGGCTAAATTGTGGTGTAAAACCGAAGAAGACGATGTGCTCCAGGAGCGATTGGACATGCTCATGAATTATTTAAATGTCTGACGATTTTGCCTGTTAAAGGTTTTTGCCTGTTACTTTGTACCTTATTTTGTGTAACACTTATAAGTGGGATGCCTGACCCCCCTAAGCTCATTATTACAGGTTATGAATTTATAAATTTGGTGAAAACAAAATCGTGGTTTGCAAGTCGCGAAATAAGATATGCACCCGGAGATAGTATTTTATGGGACGATCTGAGTCGTGTGATGGAAGAAATTAAGTCTGATTTAAAACGAACAAATTTATTTACGCGTATTGAAATAAAACCATTGATAGATTTTGGAGAGGTAAATTCCGTGGTTTTCAAAATTGAGGTTCATGAAAACTGGTTTATTTTTCCAGGAATCGTTGCAGAACTTGCAGACAGAAATTTCAATGTCTGGTGGCATGATTATCACCATTCACTGGAACGGATCAATCTGGGTGTAACACTTGAACACATCAATTTAACGGGCGTTCGCGATAATCTGGACGTTAAATATCAATTTGGGTATACTACCCGCATTGGCTTAAAGTATCACCGTCCGGCCTGGAACAACAGCACCCCTTTTGGCTTTGGGGTGGGTTATCATTATACCGAATTTAAAGAAACTCCAGTTGAAAATGTTGATAACAAACAAGTGTTTGTTAAGAATGGCAATACGCCAATTTTTATTAAAAGAGAATATTCTGGAAGCGTCTATTATAAATACAATAAACTCATTCATCTGCAAATGCATCTGGTGCATAACCACAATAGTTTTCTACCCGAACAAGCGATGAAACATCCAGAATTTTTCCTCAATGGGAAAACAAATCAGGTCTTTACACAGCTCAACCTGAATGGACAATACAGCACGATTGATCATCCCTTGAGGCCGACCCAGGGATGGCAGTATTCGGTTTCCCTACAGCAGATAGGAATTCCGGTTTTTCAGGAGGATGTGTTTACCTTCTTGAGTCAGACCCTTAAAACGGGGAAGGCCATAGGTAAAAAATTTCACAGTGAGCATGCTCTTTTCACCAAAAATGGACTGACGCGACACAAAGTTCCTTATAATTTATACAAAGGTCTCGGCTACAGTGCAAGCAACGTTACTGCATATGAATTGTATGTCATAGATGGCCTGGATTATGCTTATTTCAACAACCAAGTGCGATATAACATAGGAACGGTGAGATGGGAATTTTTCAAAATATTCAAAAACGAACCCATGTTGCGTGTGAAAACAGACATTGATTTAAGCTTTCAGGCCAATTTAGCCTATGTAAACGACCCATTTTATTTTGCAAAAAACAATTTGGTAAATACCTTATTGTACAGTTCTGGGATTGGCATTAATTTTACTGTCAATGAATTGGTGGAGTTTAACGCATTTTTTAGTATTAACCATTTAAAAAACACGGGTTTGTATTTTCACACCCGAAGGACTTTTTAATGAAAGTATTTATATATTGTCAGCATGTTCAGAAGGACGACGATGTGCACGTTAAAGCATTGATCTCCCAATTAAAAGACCAAAAGCTTAGTTATTTTTTTAATATCGGCTACCTGGAAAAGACTCAGCAGGAGTCATGTCATAGTTGGAGCAGCTATGAAGACATTAAGAAGGAAAAACCGAATTTCATAATTACACTTGGGGGCGATGGTACTATACTCAAGGCGCTAACGTTCGTTAGGGATTCGGGTGTTCCGGTATTGGGAATCAATCTAGGAAGATTGGGATTTTTAGCCAGTACGGAAAAGCGTCTTATGGCTGACGCTGTGCATTATCTGGTAAACGGAATGTACGAAATTGAACAAAGAAGTTTATTGCGATTGGATTCCAGTCATGGATTATTTGGCGAAACACCTTTCGCACTGAATGATTTCACATTGTTGAAACGCGATAATTCATCTATGATCACGATACACACCTATTTGAATGGAGATTATCTGAATTCATATTTTGCCGATGGCTTGATTGTTGCCACACCTACAGGATCAACAGGATATTCCCTGTCTTGTGGGGGACCTATATTATTTCCACAGTCTAAAAACCTGGTCATAACGCCTGTAGCGCCGCACAATCTTAATGTTCGCCCGGTCGTTATACCCGATGACGGGGTCCTGAGTTTTGAAGTCGAAGGAAGAACAGAAAATTTTTTATGCACCCTGGATTCACGCTATGAAGTCATTACGGCAGAACATCAACTGGCGATTCGCAAAGAGAAGTTTAACATAGGCCTTATTCGATTGCAATCCAATGGATTTCTGAAGACGCTAAGGGAAAAATTGCATTGGGGTGTTGATAAAAGGAATTAGCACATGATAATAGAATTTGACTGGAACAATCAAAAATATTCTGCTAACCTACAAGAGGGAACAGACCTGTCCATTTCATATAAAGAGGAATTTAGTCAGGTAAATTGTTTTTATGCGCCATTTTTTTCTGCACAGCCAGTCAAAATGGGAAACTTTACCGGGAGTATTGAAGCCGGATCACCGGTTAATTTTTACAATTCTTTTATTAACATACATGGCGGTGGAACCCATACGGAAGGGGTTGGTCATATTGCTCGCGAAAGACAAAGTGTCAATAAAATTTTGACTCAGTATTTTGGAGTGGCAACCTTGGTTTCGGTTTATCCTACCAAAATGGAAAACGGAGATCGCGTAATCACAAAGCAAAGTTTAAGCGTGTTGATGGATGGTTTAGCGCCAAGTGATTTTTTAATTTTACGCACCCTACCCAACCTCGATTCCAAGAAAACACAGCATTATTCAGGGACCAATCCAACTTACCTTGAACCTGAAGCCTGCCAATGGATTTGTGATCAGGCTTACAAACACTTGTTAGTTGATTTACCTTCTGTGGACCGCGAGCAAGATGGAGGGATTTTAGCTGCACATCACCTTTTTTGGGCAGGAGAACGCAGACTTGATTGCACCATTACAGAGTTAATTTATATTCCTGACCATCTAAAGGACGGATATTATTTTATAAATTTACAAGTAGCATCTATTGAATCGGATGCCAGTCCATCGAGACCAGTCATCTTCTCAATTCAAAAACGGTGAAGCTCAAAGGAAAGGAAACGAAGGTTTTGGTTTTAGAACAATTCAGGCAATGGCCTGAAAGAGCATATACGGCCTATTGTTTTTTTTATAAAGCGCACCAACAGGAAATACTACAACTGCCATTTGATGATTACATGGAAATGCAATATTATTTCCTTAGGGCTCTTTATGAAACCGGAGATTTTACCATATTGCATCGCGAAGCAAGTATATTTTTGGAAGAACTCATCCAACACCAAGAGTTTACGAAAGAGCATAAAAGCGTTTATTGCAAAACGATAGAGCTTATCGCATTGGCAGAACAAAATTGCATGCAGCAAAACCGTGCAATCGAATTAAATAAATCACTGGTAAAAATGGGGAACGCACCCAAAAGAATACAAAAAAGGCTTTTCTGGCTACTGTTTCAACGAAACTATAGCCAGGGAAAAACCGGTATGGCGATGGTAATGATTTTTTTGTTGCTTTCGCTGGTGGTGAATGCGCTCATTGTTTTTTGTATTGGTCCGTTTTATGGCGAACGGTTGATTGGAGCCGAAATGATAAGAAATACAATCTTTGGTTTGGGTATTCTGAACTTCTTACTTTTGCAGAGTCTGTACGCACGAAGGGCTTACCTTGAAATTAAAAAATTGCGGCCAGCGGATCGACAGGCATAGACACCAATAAGCCGAACTGAATTACACGATCATCAGGCATCGCTAAAGCGAGTTTAGGGCAAAGGTCCCATTTAGAGCCTAAAAGCTTTAAATCTGGTGCGTTGACTGCCAAAATGACACAATTCTGAGGCTGGAATGATTTGTGCAATACCCTTAACCTAGTAAAAATCAAACATGTTAGGCATTTTAAAGAAGATTTTTGGAACCAAACAGGAAAAAGACGTTCGTGGTTATTCCGTTCGTATAGATGAAGTAAATGCGGCATCAAAGGCCTTGTTGCCATTGGATAATGATCAACTTCGCAACAAAACACTGGAATTCAGGGCAAGAATTAAAGACCATTTGAATCAGGTTGATCATCAATTGGAGCAACTGCGCAACACCGCAGACCAAACGGAAGACGTTTTTGCAAAAGAAGACATTTATAATGCCATTGATCGCACCAGAAAAGAACGCGATCAGCAAATTGAAGAAATCCTGAGGGAAATACTACCAGAGGCGTTTGCAGTGGTAAAAGAAACAGCGCGGAGATTTTGCGAAAATTCAGAAATTACTGTACAAGCAACCGATCATGACCGGCAGTTGGCGGTTAGTAAACCCTATATTAAATTGGATGGAGACAAAGCGAGTTATTCCAACCAATGGATGGCTGCAGGAGGGCAGGTCGTGTGGAATATGATCCATTATGACGTGCAGTTAATCGGCGGAATGGTTTTGCACGATGGCAAGATTGCTGAAATGGCTACAGGAGAAGGGAAAACCCTGGTCGCAACATTGCCCGCCTATTTAAATGGACTTACGGGAGAAGGGGTTCATATCGTTACAGTGAACGACTATCTAGCCAGGAGGGATAGTGAATGGGTTGGACCCATTTTTGAATTTCTGTTATTGACAGTAGATTGTGTGGATAAGTATAAACCACATTCGCCTCAGCGAAGAAATGCCTATTTATGTGATATAACTTACGGCACCAATAACGAATTTGGTTTTGATTATCTGCGAGATAACATGGTGCGTAGCGTTGATGAAAAAGTACAAAGGAAACACCATTACGCGATGGTGGATGAGGTGGATAGTGTATTGATAGATGACGCACGAACGCCGTTGATTATTTCAGGGCCCGTAGATGTTGATGAAGAAAGTCAGGAGTACAATGCGCTTAAACCTAAGGTAGAAAGGTTGATCAACGAACAAAAGCGTTTAGCGACTCAGTTTTTAACCGAGAGTAGGAAGTTAATCTCGGAAGGATCGACTGGAAATATGGAAGGCGAAGGTGGTTTGTTATTGTTCAGAGCTTACCGCGCGATGCCAAAATCCCGGCCATTGATTAAGTATTTAAGCGAAGAAGGGATACGCAATATCCTGCATAAAACAGAAAATTATTACATGCAGGAGCAGTCCAAAAACATGAGGATTGCAGATGAACCCCTGTTGTTTACCATTGATGAAAAAAACCGGCAAGTTGAATTGACTGCATTGGGAATCGATTTTTTGTCAAAGGGAGAATCAGACAATAACTTTTTTCTAATACCCGATTTATCAGCGGAAATACACCTCGTTGAAAACGACGACCAACTAAGTAAAGAAGAGCAAACCAAAAAGAAGGAGAAAATACTGGATGATTTTTCTACAAAATCAAAGCGATTACACTGTGTTAGTCAATTGTTGAAAGCCTATACCCTGTTTGAAATCGATGAAGAATATGTTGTCATTGATGGCCATGTAAAAATTGTGGATGAAGGGACAGGCCGATTGTTGGAAGGAAGAAGGTATTCCGATGGATTGCATCAAGCCATCGAAGCAAAGGAAAATGTAAAAGTTGGAGAGCTGACACAAACCTACGCGACCATTACTTTGCAAAACTATTTTCGTATGTACCATAAACTTGCGGGAATGACCGGTACTGCGGAAACGGAAGCGGGCGAATTTTGGCAAATCTATAAATTGGATGTCGTTGTGATTCCTACAAACCGACCAGCAGTACGAGATGATCGAGAAGATTTGGTATATAAAACAACGCGCGAAAAATTCAATGCGGTGATTGATGAAATCGCGGATTGTACCAGCAAAGGAAGACCGGTATTGGTGGGCACAACGTCGGTTGACATTTCAGAAAAGTTAAGTAGGATGCTTCAACTGAGGGGAATTCAGCACAACGTGTTAAATGCCAAACAACATCAACGGGAAGCCGAAATTGTTGCAGAAGCCGGAAAACCTGGGAAAGTGACCATTGCTACGAATATGGCAGGCCGGGGAACCGACATCAAAATTTCCGATGAAGTAAAACAGGCAGGAGGATTGGCCATCATTGGTACGGAAAGGCATGAATCCAGACGAGTTGACCGACAGTTAAGAGGCCGTTCCGGACGTCAGGGAGACCCAGGTTCCAGCCAGTTTTTCGTTTCATTTGAAGACAACTTAATGCGTTTGTTTAACTCCGATCGCATTACTGGAATTATGGATAAATTGGGCCATAAAGAAGGTGAGGTATTGCAACACTCAATGGTGACTAAATCTATAGAAAGAGCGCAGAAAAAAGTTGAAGAAAATAATTTTGGTATCAGAAAACGGTTGTTGGAGTATGATGATGTTATGAATATCCAACGCGAAGCCATTTATAAAAAGAGAAACCATGCTTTGTATGGTGACCGTTTGACAGTAGATCTAAGCTATATGTTTCATTCAACCATTGAACAAATGGTTTCGCGGCATAAGTCGCAACAAGATTATGAAGCGTTTGAACTGGATGTAATTGCACTGTTGGGTTTCGAGCCTCAAATGGAAAAGTCATATTTTAATGAAGCAAAAGAATCGGATATCGTCCACGAAATTAGCCGTCAATTTTTTGATTGGTATTCTCGAAAAGAAGAAGAAGTCAAAGAAATATTAATTCCTCTGATAAAAAACGTTAAGCAAAACGAAGGAACCAGATATCAACGTGTAGCCATTCCGGTATCCGACGGACATGCTGAACCTATGCCCATTGGTGTTGAAATGGACCAAGCCATTGAAACAAATGGAGGCTCCATCATGCGCGATATAGAAAAAACAATTGCTTTAATAAAACTTGATCACCACTGGAAGGAGCATCTTCGAAACATGGACGAATTAAAAGAATCTGTGCAAGCAGCAAGTTTTGAACAGAAGGATCCTTTGGTAATTTATAAATTGGAAGCTTTCAAATTGTTTGAACAACTGGTCTATAAAATGAATGAAGAAATTACCTCATTCCTCGCAAAAAGTAGGCTGATGTTTGCTGTAGATCAATCGGTATCCGAAGCAAAAACCCAACGCACGGATTACAGCAAGACCCAGACAAGCAGAGCAGAAAACAATGCACGCAGGGCAGCCGAGACAGCGGGTCAAGGCGAAAGAGCTACTCCCCAAACAGTTCGTAATGCGACACCTAAGGTGGGAAGAAATGATCTCTGTCCATGTGGAAGCGGAAAAAAATTTAAAAACTGTCATGGAAATGCATAAATTGCCATCATGAGAACTATTTTATTATTGCTGGCAAATAGTATTCTATTCTCCTGTGGTATAAACGCACAGGCTACCGTCACCATTCAAGAAACTGCGGGTATAAAGGAGCAATTGGAGAAATACATTCAAACCAACAGCACCATAACCCATCTCAGCGGATGGAGAATAACCATCATTACAACGACTGACCGAAGATTGATGGAGCAAACCAAAGCAAAGTTTCAAGCACAGTATGATTATCGTGTAAAATGGGAATACAAAGAGCCTTATTATTATTTAAAAGCAGGAGCATTTTTAATCAGGACAGAAGCAAATCTTGCACTGGAATTTGTAAAGAAAAAATTTCCACAGGCATTTCTTTCTATGGATAAAGTCGCCTACGAAGAATTGTAAAGAGATGCTGCGCAGTCGCAAAAATCGCTATTACGATTGGATAACCGTAGGAATTTATCTGAGTCTATTGGTAATCGGGTGGATTGCACAGTATAGCGTAAGTGCGTCTCAAGCGACACCAGTGGATTTTCTGAACCTCGATCACCCCATGACGAAACAAAGTCTTTACCTTCTGATGGCATTGTTAGTATTCGTTGCAGCTCAATGGGTTGAAGAAAAATTTTGGCATACATTTTCATATTTGATTTACAGTATTTCACTCATTCTTTTAGTGCTAGTATTGTTTGTGGGAACTGAAATCAATGGAGCTAAGGCATGGTTCAATTTAGGAGGCTTTTCATTTCAGCCAGCGGAACTTGCAAAATTTGGAACGGCCTTGGCCCTTAGCTCATTTATGACATTTTACAAAACCAATCTTAAACAAGGATATTTTCAGTTAATTTCATTTGGAATTATTGCGGTTCCACTTTTATTGGTCCTCTTGCAACCAGACGCGGGATCTGGACTCACTTTTCTTTCATTTTTCATCATGCTGTTTCTGGAAGGATTGAATCCAATTTATTTTATTGGAATTGCTTCCTTATTGATTGTATTTATCGTTTCATTTCTATATCCTTTAGCGTGGATTCAATTTGCATTAATCTTTGTTGGTTTTATTGTCGCCTGGGTACTTTCTAATTCATTTCGATTGAAATGGTGGATGTTGTTAGCCTTGGTATTCATCTATGGGGTGTTGATATTTTATTTACGCCCAGATCAATTAATCTATGCATTGATTCCTCCCATGGCTGGAATGCTTGTCTATTTGTGGAAAACCAAAGAGGAAGTATTGGCTCTTGTTATTCCGTTTAGTGTTTTATTGTTAATTGGAGTTGCCCATTTTTCGGTTGACTTTATGAAAAAACTTGAGCCCCACCAACAAGAGCGTATTAAAGTTTGGCTAAAACCAGAAGAATGCGATCCCCGAGGGTCACTCTACAATGTTTTGCAATCAAAAGTTGCAATTGGAGCTGGTGGTTTTGCAGGTACAGGTTTCATGGAAGGCCACATGACGAAACTTAAATTCGTTCCGGAGCAATCTACAGATTTTATTTTCAGTAGCATTGGGGAAGAACATGGATTTATAGGAGGGCTCACCTTGATTTTGTTATTTGCTTTTTTGATATTCCGAATTATCAACATGAGTCAACAAGCAGACCGGAAGTTTTTTTCTACCTATGCAGCATGTGTAGCCGGGTTGTTGTTTATACATGTGATGATTAATATCGGAATGACCATTGGTTTGTTTCCGATTATTGGAATTCCCTTACCCTTTATCAGCAAAGGCGGTTCTGCATTAATTGGATTTTCTTTGATGTTAGGGGTATTGTTTAATATGCAAAGCAAATCATGATGGAAGTTCAGTTTACGCTGGAAAAACAAAGTTATGATTGCGCAGCCAGGACGGGTATGCTCCATACAGGACATGGTATAATTCATACCCCTGTATTCATGCCAGTGGGCACAGCAGGAGCAGTAAAAGCTCTACAACACCGGGATTTAAGAGAGTGCATTCATGCATCCATTATTTTGGGGAATACCTACCATTTGTATCTGCGCCCCGGTATGGAAGTATTGGAAAAAGCAGGTGGATTGCATTCATTCATTCATTGGGATAGACCGATTTTAACAGATAGCGGAGGCTATCAAGTGTATTCTTTGAGTGAAAGGCGAAAAATAGAATCGGGAGGGGTGTGGTTCTATTCGCATATTGACGGTTCAAAGCATTTGTTTACACCCGAAAATGTAGTTGACATACAGCGTACATTCGGATCAGATATCATGATGGCTTTAGATGAATGCCCCCCCTATCCATGTGATCGAAAATATGCACAGAAATCATTGGATTTGACGCATCGTTGGCTTGAAATGGGATACCATCGTTTTAAAACTACCGAACCGAAATATGGACACAAACAATGTTTCGTTCCAATCGCACAGGGATCGGTATATGATGACCTTCGAGAAAAATCATATCAAGTTATCCAACAATTCGAAAGTCCAATTTATGCAATTGGAGGATTATCGGTGGGAGAGCCAGAAACTGATTTGAATCGATTGGTTGAATTGGCGGGAAAAGTTTTACCGAAGAATAAAGCGAGATACCTGATGGGGGTAGGAACACCCAAAAATTTATTGGAAGCCATTGAGCGCGGAATAGACATGTTTGATTGTGTATTGCCAACCCGCAACGCAAGACATGGAATACTGTATACGACGCAAGGTATTTTGCACATACGCAATGCAAAATGGAAAGAAGACATGGGTCCGATAGACCCTGGGTTGACACTAGATACGAGTTTTCAACATTCAAAAGCTTACCTAAGGCATTTGTTTTTTGCCGGAGAGATGTTGGCTTCAACACTGGCCAGTTTACAAAATCTACGATTTTATACCTGGCTGATGGAGGAAGCACGAAAGCACATTGTGAACAACAATTATAAATCCTGGAAAGAAGAAATTCTTCCTGTTATTCATCGCAAATTGTAGTATGAATCCGTCGAACTACTTCAAAATCATTGATCGCTACATCATTCGAAAGTATGTTTTGACTTTTTTATTCATTTTACTTTTGTTTTCATTGGTATCCGTTGTTTTTGATTTAAGTGAAAAAATCGAAAAATTTCTTTCGAAGGATTTAAGTACGTGGTACATCATAAAAGAGTATTACTTCAATTTTTTACCCTGGATACATTCATTGTTGTTTCCATTGTATGCACTGATCACCGTAACATTTTTTACTTCCAGGATGGCAGGCCAAACGGAAATCATACCCATGTTGAGTGCAGGGATGAGTTTTAACCGATTGTTGTGGCCTTTTTTGTTTTCCGGTGCCATTTTTACGGGAATTCACCTGGTGGGAAATCATTATTTTATTCCAAAGTCCAATAAATCCCTGCGCACATTTGATAATACATATATAAGACCAGGAAATATAAAATCCAGAGATCGAAATGTTCACTTGTTTGTTTCCAAGGATGTAGCAGCTTTTTTAAGACATTACCAAAAAAGTGATAGCAGTGGATTGGATTTTCAAATGGAGCAGTACGAAGGGGAAAAGATTTTAAAAATATTGAAAGCAAAAACAATAAAATGGAAAAGCGAACCCAATATTTGGACCATAAAAGATTATGAAATCAGGACCATCGCAGATAGTTCGGAAAAAATTGAAGTGTTTGCTAATCAACAAATAGATAGTGCAATCAATTTATATCCGACAGATTTTGTTTTTGTGTCAAATGAAAAAGAAATGCTGACCACCACTGAACTGAAGCAATTTATCCAAAAAGAAACAGAAAAGGGATCAGGAATAACCAAGGCATATGAAATTGAATTGTATCGGCGTACAGCAGATCCATTTACTACGTTGATTCTTACTTTTATCGGAACCTGTATTGCCAGTCGAAAAGTACGAGGAGGATTGGGCTTACATTTAGCCGCGGGAGTTGTTTTAGGGGTCATTTTTATTTTTTTATCCAAAATGTCTTTGGCTTTTGCAAGCAATGAAGTTTTACCTACCGCGCTAGCTATTTGGATTCCCAACCTGATTTTCTTTGGAATTGGCCTTTACTTATTGAAAAAGGCACAGAAATAGAGGTACAAAAACCAAGCAATAAAAATATAATATATAATATTTACAAAATCAACAACTTACAATATTTGTCGCGTATTTAGTATTTTTTTAACAGATTTTGTCTAAGGATTTGTTGGAAAAAATTAAACAACGCGATACATTTGAGGAAAATACGAAGTATGTCAACCCTAGAATTTTATACTTTACTAGACAAGCAAACCCAAACACTTCAGAATTTTGCCTATAGTTTAACGCGCGACGAAGAAGATGCCAAGGATTTGTGTCAGGAAACTGCATTCAGAGCCCTTTCCAATAAAGATAAATTTCAAGCAGGGACCAACTTTAAGGCCTGGTTGATCACGATCATGAAAAACATCTTCATCAACAACTATCGTCGGAAAGTGAAAGGTGGAATTGTGAGTGATAACAGCGAAAATCAATATTACCTCAATTCATCCAGCAATGCTGTTCAAAATCGAGCGGATTCCGATATCATGATGAAGGAATTAAACAACATGGTTGAAAGTTTGGATGATAGTTTGAAGGTTCCTTTTGTGAGGTATTATCATGGTTTTAAATACCAGGAAATTGCTGATGAACTAAAGTTGCCTTTGGGAACTGTAAAGAGCCGCATCTTTTTTGCCAGAAAAGCCTTAAAAAACAAAATCGGGCAGCATTATGGCTACCATGGCGAATTGAGTCTTCAGGAAAATTAGACCGGCTAGATGGCGTATTAAAGTCCTGGAAAAGTCTTCGAAGAAGCGTTCCGCTCTTTACGTTAAAAACAAGCCGAGTTTAATACACCCGCAAAGAAAAATTCCGAAATTATTTTCATGAGTAAAAATAAAAAGGCCCTGTATCAAACAGGGCCTTTTTATTAAAACCGATTGAATTTATTGTTATTTGACAATTATAACTTTTTGTAATCCTTCCTGGTTTTTTCCAACAACCTTTATGGCATACATTCCTGGAGCCCAGGTACTCGTATTTACAAAGAAAGATTTTAAGTTGGTTTTCTCTGCATTAAAAATGTTTCCATTTTCATCAGCATACATAATTTTCAACTCTTCACTTCCTTCGAAGGCGGATAAGTCAAGAAAGAAATAATCACTTGCACGGGTTGGCATGGCTTTTACTTCTTTCAGATTAACTGGATTGTCGTTGGAAACGACATATGCCAGGTCAGCAGAATTAGATTGTAAAACAAATTTGTCTGATTCCTGTAACCAAGTAATTACTTCAAGGTTTTTGAAGTCTTCAATGCTGTGTTCGGTAGCAAGATTAATAATGTTTGCTGCCTGAGCATCCAAAGGAAGGCGATATGCTCCTGGAGCGGTCCAACTAAAGTTGAAAGACTTGGAGCCTCCTGCTGGAATTTCTCCAACAAGTGTACCGGCTGCGTCTGGTACCATTTTCTTCATTACATGAGGAAACTCAGTTTCACCGTTAGATTTTACGTTTTTAAAGGTCACTTTTTCACATACGGCTACCAGCAAACGAGTGGAAGAGGTCGTTGCATTTAATGCCTGAACATCTACGGTGATATCCACTTTTTGACCAGTAACTTTTCCTGATGGAGTTACGACATGAAACGCAGGGATTCCCTGATTTTCTTCAAAAATAGTTGTGTTATAACCATTGGGATTGATGTTGGTTTTTCCATCCAGTAAGGTAGCAGGAATCGCATTGATACCTCCGTAATATGTGCTACGTGCGGCACATTCAGAAGTATAATATGGATCTCCCGTCCCTGGGAAATAGAAGTGATAAGTAAGCTCTGTATATTTATCAGGATATTGTCCAACGACAGCATGTAAAGTTTCATTTCCAGGCTTGCAAGGAGGACAGGTTGAAGAACTGAAATTTTCATGCATCAACTTGCGCGTCACAGAAGTGTCGTTGACGATGATGATGGAACGAATGGTGTCATCAACCGTACTGACAGGATCAGCACCGTTGATTTTACTAATCCATGATTTAATGGTATAAGTTCCGTTAGATAAAGCAATTGGTGTAGGATGTTTTAAATTAAACTTGGTTTGGGGAGCAATGTTAAGATTACTGATGTCACCGGTGGCAGACGCAGCTGCGCCATCGTTAATGTTATAAGCATAGGTAACGTTGGTAATTGCATTGGCTCCCGTGTTGATGAAATTTCCCGTTAAATCAATCGGAAACTCACCGGTCAAATAATATTTTTTCAAACCATGGCTTGAACCGGCCGCATCGTAATCAGGCTGTACTCCCGGGACAAACTCATAATAAGTATTATCGTCTGGAAGGTAATTGTTGTCATTTCCACTTTGATAATCAGGAGAACCCTGAACTTGCAATGCAGTGGTTTTGTCAATCTGGATACCCAGGGTTAATTTAGTTTTATCTGAACACACCGCACCATTTTTCACGCATTGGGTTCTTTGATCAACGATGAAAATTTTGTTAGAAGTTTCTTCAAGGACAATAGAAAAATAAACCCATCCGGTACCCAGGTTCTCTTCTGTGTAGGAATTGAACATGATCCAATGTTGGCGGTTGGGGGCTGTACCAAAGGTTTTAGTCACGACATAATCGCTCGCCAGGCAACGAAGTCCCCAAACCAAAATAGATCGATTGGGTATTTTATCACTGGGCAATGCAGTATTTGCAGAGTCAATGACGGTATTATCTCCAGTCGAGAAAGTGACCACACCACTTGAGCTTACTTTGTACTGAGTAACACTGATTCCATTAAAAGAAAAAGGAAATCCCAGGGTTCGGATAGCGGACCAATCACCACTTTTACGAGGACCCGTTAAGATGGTAGTCCAACCGGTTGGAAGACCACCNNACCACCTCCTGGAGGATACTCGGCATCTTTATTTAGGCCGCCAGGATTTTGTCCTGCCCTAACATAAGGAAGGTAATAATACTGGGCATCTGCCATAGATAAACCCAGGAAAAAAAGGATTAGAGAGTAAAGTTTTTTCATGCTGGTAAATTTTGCCGACAAACCTAATGAAAAAGGTCAAATTGATGACATAAATCCTAGTAATTAACACATAATCTATTTTATTATATGAAATTTACATATTTTCCTTTTGAAAAAAAGGCAGTATTCCTAATGAGATTTTGATAACACTCAAAGACCCAATCTCTTCGCTATGGCGATAGCGGTGTCATCCCAGTTAAATTGAATCCTATGTCGGCGACCGGCGATCAGGCGATCATCACGGGACGGGTCATTGAGACACAATTCCATTTGCTGGGTCATGGAATCAATGGAGTGCGGATCAAACAGATAGGCTCCGGGGCCAGCAACCTCCGGCAACGAGAACGCATCGGAGACCAACACTGGAATATCACAATACAAAGCCTCTAATACCGGAACGCCGAATCCTTCTAAAAAAGAGGGTTGAATCGCAGCAAACGCACTTGAGGTTAATTGGGCCAACAATTCGCTTTCTACATAACCGTAACAGTGTATTTCCTTTTGAAACGGACTCTTTTCCAGAGCATTTTCAAAGTCACGGTTGGACCAAGCTTTACGACCCACGATGATCAACTGAATTGTATGTTGGGTTTTCTTTTTAAGTTGACCGAAAGCATGAATGAGATTGACCAGGTTTTTTCGTGGGTGGATTGCGCCAACAAACAGAAAATAATCTTTTCCATCAGCATATTGATCTTTTATTGTTTGTTTCTGGACATCTTCAATGGGACGAAACACGGATCTGACGCCATTTGGAGCCAGACTGATTTTTTGACAGCAATCCGGAAAAGAATTACATAGATCTTGTTTAGTCGCATTGGAAACACTAAAGAGATGTTGTGCTTTGTTCAAATGGCGCGGCACAAAATACCGGTAATACAGATTGACTAACCAAGGAACTTGTTCAGGAAAGTGCAAATAAGATAGGTCATGTACGACCATGAATTGGGGTACGGAAGTCTGCAAACACCCGTATCCATCCGGACTAAAAAACAGGTCTGGAGCAATTTTTTTGAACAACCTGGGAAGACGCCATTCAAACCAAATAAACCAAAGAAAAGGATGACGGGCAGGGGGCGCAACCACCAAGTGACGAATTGATTCATGTTGGATCAAAGGCACTGTCTGAGGACGGTCGTATATAAAATAGTACTCATGCTGCGGGTAGTTGTGTACTATCCGACTCAGAACATGGTAGCTATACCAACCGATACCTTCTAATTTTCCGGGTATTAAAAACCGGGCATTTACGGCAATGCGCATAAGGATGAACTAGTCGCCAAAGGTAGCATAAACCCAAGGCGAATGATTACCTTTATCGGGAAAATCAAACCATTCGTCGGAGGAGATGAATTTTGGGGAACCAAACCTTTGCTGAATCAGGTTAAAAATGAAAAATCAACTTTATGGCATTAATATCCATTGGAATTTTGATGATTGTCATCGGTGCAATTATGTCCAACCGCGACATGGGGATGTCACGGGTTACACGCATCTTAAAAATAGCTGGTGCTGCTTTGATCGTTATTGGGTTTTTATTCTCCAGCATCGTTGAAATTGATGCAGGTCGCATTGGAATCAAGAAGTTGTTTGGAAAAGTTCAAAATGATATTTTGGAAAGTGGTTTACATTTGGTCAATCCATTGATGGAAATTCTGCGAATGGATGTTAAAACCCAAAACTACACCATGAGTGGTTTACATGACGAAAATCAACAAGTAGGCGATGATGCTATCCGGGTATTGACCAGCGATGGATTGGAAGTGACCATTGATTTGACTGTATTGTTTCGGTTAAATAAATCCGAAGGACCCAGAGTCGTTCAGGAAATAGGAACCGATTATGTAGATAAAATAGTCAGGCCAATATCCAGAACAAAAATTAGAGACAATGCAGTTTATTATCAGGCTATCGAATTGTTTTCCACAAAGCGTGATGAATTTCAACAAAAAATTTTCAAAAGTATTGAAGCTGACTTTGCTCATCGTGGTTTAATTCTAGAGCAATTACTGGTAAGAAATATCTTGTTACCTCAATCCGTCAGTGCATCGATTGAAGAAAAAATAAGAGCAGAACAGGAAGCCCAAAAAATGACGTATGTACTTCAAAAAGAAAAACAGGAAGCAGAAAGAAAACGCGTCGAAGCTCAAGGTATCGCGGACTATCAAAAAATTATTAATGCGACATTGACGGAAAAACAGTTGCAATACGAGTGGATCAAAGCGTATCAAAATCTTGTGACTTCAGGAAATTCAAAAGTCATCTTAATGGAAAAAAATGCTCCGGTTATTATTGATGGTAAAAACTAAAGCAAGTGAATGATAAGTTGTTTGGTAAATAGCGGCAATTGTATTTTCTGTTACAAAAGAACTCAGTTGCAAATTATTTACCACCTGGTTTTTCCAGTTTTTTGTGGCGCTTATCTTCATCACCTGAATTTACGGGTACTTGGGTTTTAGGATTTGTTTTTATTGAATCTTGTGGCAATGTGGGCGTAGTTTCTTTTTTAACAGGAGTAATTTTAGCCACCAGGTTTTTTATTTTCTGATATTCATTCTGATATGTTTCTTTGCCGGTACAGGCAAGGCGCTGATGCTTACCATCTATGTTTTGGATTCTGTTTTTTGGATTCGGATGTGTGCTCAGCCATGTTGGAGGTACCGGTTGATTTTCCATTTTTTTAAAAAAACCAGAAGCACCTGCGGCATTATAATGGGTCGGGCATAAATAAACAACCGACATACTGTCCGCATCGGTTTCATGTGCTCGACTAAAACTTAAACTCAATAGCGTTGTAGCAACCTGTTTAATCATTTCTTCTTTTCCCAAGGCGGCATCTGCTAGAATTTGAACTCCCAAAGTTTTGCTCAACTGCTTTGTGCTGTGTCTTTTGGCTGCATGAGCTATTTCATGTCCAAGCACACCGGCCAGTTGGTCTTCCGAATCCAGGAAGGCAATTAATCCGGTATACAAATAAATGTATCCTCCTGGTGTGGCAAAAGCATTAAGTGTATTCAGATCATTGATAATGGTAACTTTCCAAGCAAAATCATTTGCATATTCTACCTTTTCTCCCTTTAAAATTTTTTGAACGATATTTCGAACATACTGGTACAGTAATTCATTGCCTTTTTCTGGAAGTTCAGGATACTCTGTTTGGTTGGCGCTGATTTCGAGATAAACTTTTTTTCCTAACTCAACATCTTGAGAGACAGGAAAAAGGTTAAGATTGTCCCATCCTTCTTTCAGAGACTTGCAGGAGCTGGTAAACAAAATAAAACTGGCTAAACAAAGGAATAATGGTTTCATGTGAGTAAAATTGAGCCTATTAAGGTAATCTATTTTCATTATTGGTTATCACTTGCTTCAGAAAAGCAATACATGCATCGTAATGAATGGATGGAACATGATCATTTAATTCAATGGGATACGAACGTATGTAAGTTTGAAAAATTGCACCCAGAGAGGGACTTAATAAGTAAGCTTTTCGAAAAGAAAATGCCCGTACAGCGGTCATCCATTCCATGGCCAAGACGGAATAAACATTTCCAACAATGATTTGATTTTTCCATCCGGCATTGGCCGCCATACTGACGTGATCTTCCTGCCCTTTTGAAGAAACAATGGAATCAACGGATGCCGGGGTAGCCAGTTGTTTGTTTAAGCTAACCGCTGCTGCAGCGGCATATTGGACAATCATGAATCCTGATTTTACGCCAGGGTCTTCTGTTAAAAAATCCGGAAGGCCTCTTTGGCCACACACCAACTGATATAAACGACGTTCAGAAATATTGGCCAATTCACACAGGGCCAGCCCAAGGGTGTCAGAAGAAAATGCAAGCACTTCTGCATGAAAATTACCTCCGGAAACAATTTCACCGGAACTCAGTAAAATCGGATTATCGGTTATGGCATTTATTTCGCGCCCGGCAGTGGCTTTACAAGATTCTATCAGATCCCTGCAGGCACCATGAACCTGAGGTGCACATCGAAAACTGTACGGGTCTTGAACCGATTTACCAGGCCTGTTGCTTAAATCGCTACCCTCCAGCCAATGGCGCATACATTCAGCGGCATGAATTTGACCAGGTTGATTTCTGAGCAGGTGAATTTCCGGATGCAAAAAAGAAGGGCTACAATTAAATGCCTCAAACGATAAAGTGGCAGTCAGATTTGAAATGTGATATAGGCGGTCAGCTTCCCATAGCGAATAAATTAACAAAGCCAGGGAATACTGAGTTCCATTGAGCAATGCCAGACCTTCTTTAGCCTTAAGGAGTGGAGCAGACAATTGTTCCCGTTCCAATACTACTGAAGTCGGACATTCTTTACCATTTTGCACTAAAACACCCTCCCCAATGCAAGGCAAACAAAGGTGGGCCAGAGGAGCCAAATCGCCTGAAGCCCCTAAAGACCCCAAGGAAGGAACTTTTGGAAGTAGATTCCGATTATACAATTCCACCAGAAACAGGAGTAATTCAGGTCTGACGGCCGAGAATCCTTTAGATAAGGTGATGATTTTGAGCAATAAACAAAGCTTAACCACGCTTTCAGACACAGGGTTTCCAAATCCACAGGCATGCGAACGAATCAAATTGGATTGTAACTCATCCAGTTGTTTATCCGGAATGATGACATTGCACAAAGCGCCGAAGCCTGTATTGACTCCATAATAAGCTGTATCCCCCCGAAGCGTTAGTTCATCCAACCGCATCCGTTGCTCGGCTAAGCGCTGCAGGACAGAGGGATCGAGTTGAATCGTTAACTTGCCATGATGGATATCCCAAAGGCGATCCAGACTCAAAGGAGCAAGGGTAATCGTTGCAGTTTGAACCATGCTCAAAGATAAATACAGCCCCGTTGTCCGTTTTGAAAACTTGGAAAATGCTTTCGTTGGGTTGATTGGTTAAAAAGGGGTTAAAACCGTTATTATAGAAACGATAATTTTGCAAATTCGGTTAAATAGCCAAAGCTGCATTTTCTAAATTAATTACTTTTGTGCACTTTTTTTGATTACACAACGTTAACAAAGTCAATAAAATGTATATGAAATTTCAAATTATCCTTTTCATATTTTTTGCCTCGGTGATCGGGGTAAATGCGCAACGATTTGCCTTGGTAGATGTCAATAAAATTCTGGACAATCTCGAAGAATACCGAAATGCTCAGGACGAACTGGATCGTATAGCTGCTGGGTGGAAACAAGAAATTGCCATTGAATACGATAAGATAAAAGCCATGTACAATAAATATCAGGCAGAACAAGTGTTATTGACAGAAGAGCAACGAAAATTGAAAGAAGAAGAGATTACGAATCGGGAAAAAGAAGCTCGCCGCATACAAAAAGAAAAATTTGGAGAAGAAGGAGAACTATTTAAAAGACGTCAAGACCTGGTAAGGCCCATTCAGGACAAAGTTTATACGGCCATTCAGGATTATGCCTTATCCAACAGTCTGGATGCCATTTTTGATACCAGTGGCACAGCAGGAATTATGTATTACAATAAAGATCTGGATCGCACTGAGGCAATCTTAAAAAAGTTAAAAGCAAAATAATTACTGACTCATTTTATCCTAAAACAAGACAATGAAAAGAATTTTCACTTTAGTTATTATTGTATTGACCAGTTGGTTTAATTTGACCAATGCCCAAAAATTTGGCTATCTAAATTCACAGGCCTTGATGGCTGAATTACCAGAAGTCAAACAAGCGGATGCCACATTACAAGCTTTGCAGACCCAATTGGAGAAAAAAGGACAATTGATGGTTCAAGAACTTGAATCAAAATACAAAGATCTTCAAAGAAAAGAGCAATCAGGAGAAATCAGCCCCAAGGCCCTGGAGGAGGAAGCGCGTAAATTGAAAGAACAAGAAGGCGAATTATCAAAATACGAGCAAGATGTTCAAAAGCAATTAATGAGCAGAAGGCAGGAATTACTTCAACCGGTGGTGGATAAATTAAACAACGCCATCAAGCAGGTGGCCACTGAAGGACAGTTTACCTATATTTTTGATTCGAGTGCCGGAATCTTGCTTTATGCTCAGGAAAGTTTGGATGTAACTGCACAAGTGAAAACCAAGTTGGGCATTTAATTTGTGGATGCCTCACAACCCATAGGCATTTTTGATTCAGGAATCGGTGGGCTCACGATAGCATCTGCCATTCATCAGTTATTGCCCAAAGAATCCATCATTTACTTTGGTGATACTGCACACCTTCCTTATGGTGAAAAATCACATGATGCCATTCGTTATTATGCATTAAGAATATGTCGTTTTCTTTTGGAGAATAAATGTAAAGCCATTGTTGTAGCCTGCAATTCCGCATCTACTGCAGCTTACGAAGTGTTACTTGAATTTTTCCATCATAAAGCGGTCTTTGTAAATGTCGTTGACCCTCTGGTAGAGGCAACTCTGGCCTTGAATAAAAAACAAATTGGCATCATAGCGACTCATGCAACGGTCCAATCTGGGGTATATCAAAAATTGCTGCAATCTCCTCAGGACCATGTACAGGTCCATGCGTTGGCCACTCCCTTGCTCGCACCCATGATCGAAGAAGGATTTGTAAACAATAATATCAGCCATTCAGTCATTGAAAATTATCTTACCGATAAGATGCTTTCAACGATTGAAGTACTTTTGTTGGCATGTACCCATTATCCCTTAATCAAGCGCGAAATCGAACACTTTTTCCAAAATCGGATTCCCGTTTTGGATTCTACAGAAGTTACGGCTAAGCAACTTGAAAGAGCGTTGGCAGATCAAAATTTATTAAGTCAGGAAAAGGTGCTGAAGGATCATTTTTATGTCTCAGATTACTCTGAGAATTTCGCTCATGCCACGAGACTTTTTTATCCTGAAAACATAAAGTTGGAAGGTATGAATATATGGTCCTGAGGAGATCCGGATCTTTAGCTTTTTTGTAATAGCTTTGAACATAAATAATTTAACAGATGAACCCCATCCACCTCCATTTGTTGTTGAATCACGTCCCCATCTTTGCGGTATTGTTTGGTTTGGCGTTAATGATTTGCGGACTGATATTTAAAAATGAAACCACTCGATTGACAGCCTTGGTATTTTTTGTTTTTGCAGCTTTATCAGCAATCCCAGCCAACCAATCAGGAGAATCGGCAGAGGAAAGTATTGAAAACATTGCCGGAATTGATGGGAAGATGGTGGAAACACACGAAGAAGACACCAAACCATTTTTTATTGGAACACTGCTTTTAGGTTTGGTATCGGTTGGGGCCTTGTGGTTTCACAGAAGGCAAAAACCCTGGGTTGGAAAGTTACACTGGCCATTGGTGCTTATGGCTTTAGTTGTAGGGGTGTTTGCTTATCAAGCCGGAGTGAGCGGAGGTAAAATTAGAAGACCCGATTTGAAAAGTTCCGGAGTTGAAATGTTAAACAACAGCGGAAGTGAATCAGAAGATGATCATTAGTATACTTTCCGGTACGAACGGTTGTTCACCCACTTGCTCCAGGATTTGTTGTACGTATGGATCCGCTTTACCGGATGGCCGGAAAGGTTGACAACGGGATATCCACGATTGACCCATTCGAAGATGCTACCAACAAGGTTGTAGACATTAACATAGCCACTAGCTGCTAACTTTTCAACAATTTTTTCGCTACGAAAACCCACGGAACAGTAACAAACCATTGATTTATTCCGGGGAAGCATTTTTACACGATCCCAAAGAAACGAATCATTGCCAATCCATACCGCACCAGGGAGATGAGATACTCGGTATTCTTTCCATTCACGCGTATCTAGGATAATGTATTGATTAGAATGATCGTATAAAGTATTGCAGTCTAATTCTTGAACGGAATGATTCAACAAGGAATGGATGTATTTGTCAAACTCAGGATCCTGAAGGTTTATCTTGTGTTGTGCGAAAGTACTGAGCGTACTGCAAAAATAAACGAATCCGAACTTCAAGATTCGGTTCATATAATTTGCAAAGGACCTGATCCAGCTCGATCACGGATCAAACGGCCAGGTTGCAGGTATTCTGAAAATTCAGATGCCAACCAAGCTTCGATTTTATTGGTTTCTGAAGAAGGGAATAACAGGTGAATGTTGGGTCCTGCATCGATGGTGAATCCAACTGGGATATTCTCCTGGGATCTCAATTTTCTGATTTCATGAATTAAGCGAAGCGAGTCTGGTTCCAACAAAATGTAGGAAGGTTGAGAAGTCATCATCAACGCGTGCAAACTCAATGCTTCACGTTCAGCAATTTCAATAAAATCAAACCAGTTATCACGACCCAAGCATTCAATCAGTTGAGTCATGTTCATCGATGCCTGCTGAATGCGCTGATCTTTAAAAAGGTGATGCGACATGAGCTCATGACCGGCACTTGATGATACCGGTTTTTCTTTTGAAGACACAATGAGTATATAATCTTGTAGAGCTTTAAAACAAGGATGAAGAATGGACTTACTAGGAATTCCAAATTCATTTGAACTACCCCGTACTCCAGGATGTTCACCCCAAATACTTGCGTAGGGAAAAAGTGAACGACAAGCAGAACCGGATCCCAGGCGTGCTATTTGGGAGGCTTTTCTTATAAAATGTTCTGTATCCATCGTTTGATAGCAATTTACCGACTGATCAAAGGAACAGAAGTTTAATGCTAATGCACTCATTGCCGAAGCAGAAGAAGCAATACCCGAGGAATGTGGGAAAGAGTTTGATGAATGGATGGATAAAAAATATTCTGGCAACCAGGGAAAATTTCCTTTAATGCGTTGTAAGAAAGATAAAATTTTAGGCTCAAAGGAAGGTTTTGGTATTCCATCTAAAAAAAATTCAAATGATGATTGATCATTTGAATTCCGGGATCTCCAAAACACCTTTGTATCGGTTTGGCAAACCGACAGCGTAAAGCTCAGGGAAGGGTTTAATGGAATTTGATTAAGCTGCTTACCCCAATATTTAACAATGGCTATATTAGAAGGACTTTGCCAACGCGTTTCAGTCAACATGGTTTTCAAGATCTTTTTTCATATCAAATTCTTCCAGGACCGCATCCAAAACAGGGTCTTTCCCGGAATTGTATTTTTCTTTAAGTTTATAGCCATTAAATTTTCCCAACTGATTGTAATAAAACGCCGTGAAACTACCACGTAATTCTTTGACAATAGAATGAAAAGACCTGTCTAATTCCCGTTCAACCATTTTGGTTAAAAGAAAACCTTGGGTACGAGTCAAATTTTTTAAAGTATTTTCAAATTGCGCTTCCAGGGCTTGATCAATCTGGTTCACAAATTTACGACGTTCTTTATCACTCATCCCCAAAGTGGCTGATTCTACCTGCCTATATAAACGAACGGAATGCGCTGCATAAGGATACACTACCTGAGCATATCTCCTGTATTTTAAATAACGTTCCTGCTCTTCAGGGTTCTCAAAAAATCGCAAGGGCAGAATTCCGGTTCCATCCAGTTCAAGCAACAAGGTGGTATCCTTTCCTTGGATGAGCACCGTCGCCGGTATCCCCTGAATGGTGGTTCGATAGCTTATGCTAGAGTCAGATTGACAAAGTCCCAGGACTGGAAAACCTAAAACAAGAAAGCGCAGCAAGCCTATCATGTAAGCATAACGTCCGATAAGATTGTCTGGTTTTCCAAGCATGTTAAAGCAAAGGTAAAGTGTTATTCATGGCGTTTTCAACTGGAATTTAAAGAGTAAAAATGCTTGTTTATCAATTTTTTTTGCCCTTTTACATATTAATTGATCTGGTTCATCCTCATATCATGGCCATTCATTATATGATCGTCCTAAGAGCACACCACAAACAATACCTTTGGTCGATCATAGGAAAAGCTTTTTATAAGCCATTTAGCTCATTTCTTAACGAAGCGTAAAGTCATGTTTTGCAAAAATTTTAGTCAGGGAATGTCCCTGTTTGTGTTATTTCTATTGAGTACAATTGTCGATGCGCAGGAAGTGCGATTGGTAGGTCGGGTGGTAGATGCAACCAATAATACAGGACTGGAAGGAGTTTTAGTCGGCATCAAGAATGCCCAAACCGGAGCAACTACCAATACCCTCGGAGAATTTTCTTTGTTGGCTGCAGATCAGTTCCCCTTGATGCTTCAAATCAGGTATACTGGATACGAAACAAAAGAAATCGAATTAAAAAGCAATGAATTCATTTTGATTTCTATAGAACCAAAACGCACCGAATTGGATGAAGTATTGGTGGTCAGTGGTTATACGGTACAAAAGAAAAGCGAATTTTCAGGTGCCGTGGCCAATATCGACGTTCAGAAAATACAAAATCGTCCAGCGGTGAGTTTTGATCAGCTTTTAGGAGGACAGGCCCCTGGTATTGATGTCCTCCAGCAAACAGGTGTTCTGAACAATACACCGATTTTGAGAATTCGTGGAATCAATACCATTACCTCTGGCTTGTATCCCTTGGTTATTGTAGATGGAGTTGCCATGTTTGTGGGTTCCATTGGTGGATTGATAGGAAATAATCCATTATCAGATTTAAATCCTAATGACATCCAATCCATTGACGTATTAAAAGATGCATCAGCGGCAGCTATATATGGTTCTAGGGCAGCTAATGGAGTCATGGTCATTACCACTAAAAAAGGGAAAAAAGGACGGGTGCGTGTAAATTATGACAACTGGTTAAGCAGAAGTACCCCATATAATTTACCTAAATTACTGGGAGCGGAGGATTATGTGATGATAAAAAATGAAGCCATGAAAAATGCTGGCTTACAGCCGGGTTATGCATTGATGTATAATCCTGACAGCAGCATTGTCAACACCAGTTGGTATGATGTTGCTTATCGTCCGGCGTATTCGCATAGCCATAACCTGAGTGTTTCAGGTGCCAATAACTCAACCCATTATTTCTTTTCGTTTGGATACACCAATCAAAACAGCTTTATCCGGTACAATGAATATGAGCGGTATTCAACTCGTTTAAACATAGAAAACAAACTCAACGAATTCTTAAGTATTGGTGCGGTTGCAAGTTATTCAAATGGTTTCAATAAAGGCCCCAATACCGGAGCCATCGCCAGTAATTCCATTGGGACTTCATCTTATAATTCAGAATACATTACAAACGAACCCTTAGGAAGGATGACTTATGTGTTACCACCGAATGTTCCCGTATATCGTGCAGACGGATCATACAGTATTCAGAATAAAATTAGTGTGGGTTACGGAGCCAATAACCCAAGTACAATAGGAACGATCAATGCGTATAATCTTGCAATGGTTCAAAAGCTGGATGTCAACACCTCAGAAAATAACACCCTGATTGGTAATGTTTATGGTGAATGGAAAATAGCGCCGTCTTTGAAATTTAAAATGAGTTATGGCATCAACAACCTGCAAACTGAAAATAAGTCATTTTTAAATCCAACACATGGTGGAGGTGCATCTTCCAATGGAGTAGCCACAAACGTTTATGCAAATTATTACAGAACGGATTGGGTCAACACCCTGAACTATGAATTTGATGTAATGGATCTGCACAATATCACTTTACTTGCGGGATACGAACAATTAAAAACCAATATCAATTCCTGGGGTGCACAGCGGAGCAACATCACAGATCCATATTACGAAAACTATCAGGGAGGATTTGTCAATATATCTCCTTTTGGAAATCTTTATGCTGAAAACCGACTCTTGTCCTATTTCTCCAACATGACTTATGATTTTGACAAACGATATTTTTTCACTTTTAATTTTAGGCGCGATGGTTTGTCTGCTTTAGCGGAGGGTAACAAGTTTGGAAATTTCATGGGAGGCTCTTTGGGATGGAATTTAAGCAAGGAATCATTTTTTGAAAAAAGCAATTTACAAAAAGTCGTTGATGAATTCAGAATCAGGGCAAGCTATGGTGTTGTTGGAAATAGTGAAATTGGAAATTATCCAGCAGCAGGATTGTATGGATCGAACACATACGGAGGGCAACCTACATTGATTTATGCACAAACTTCTAATCCTGATTTGAAATGGGAAACCAGCACGAAATTGGATATTGGTTTTAATGCCAGTTTGTGGAAAGGTAGGGTGTTATTGGAATTTGATTATTACCGCAACGACATCAGTGATTTGATTCTGAAAGCGCCCCAAGCATTATCCGCTGGGATACCTGGAAATTTTATCAACACGAATGTTGGAAATATGTACAATACCGGGATTGAACTCTTTCTGGCATCAAACTTAATTTCCAAATCCAACTTCCGCTGGGATGTTAACCTCAATGTTTCTACATTGACCAACAAGGTGACTAAATTGATCAGCGATATTTACGTCCCCAGCATTTTTGGAGTACAAAACATGACCCGAGAAGGATATTCAGTAGGATCAATTTTTGCTGTACCATGTTTGGGAGTCAACCCGGATAATGGTTTGATGATGTTTCAGAACAGAGAAGGGAAAGCAGTTCAATACAACCATATTGGATCACCCAAATGGACTTATATGGATGGTAGCCCGGCACCTGCTATAGACAATTACCTGGATGGAGTTATGCAGGGACCCTCACTTCCAAAATATTTTGGTGGATTCAATAACAATTTTAAATACAAGGATTTTGAATTGCAAGTCAACTTGACGTATGCTTTCGGCCATTTACTTTACAATGGTACAAGGGCAACAAACTCGGATCAACGATATTTCAACAACGGTGAATTTATCAAAGAAAGATGGACAACACCAGGACAGGTTACCGAAATACAAAAACTGTATTACGGTGACAATGTTTCAGCAGGATTTTCATTTTCCGCAACGTCCAAGGTTGAAAAAGGAGATTATGTAAAGCTTAAGAATATCACACTGGCTTATCAACTTCCACTTCAATCATTGGGATTGGCAGACAAAATCAGTTCATTGAGGGCTTTCGTGCAGGCGGTAAATCTATATACTTTTACCGGCTACAGGGGCTCCGATCCGGAAATCAGTATCAATGGAAATAGCATCCATTCGGGAAAAGACCAGAATGTTTCTCCTAACGCGCAAGTATTTTCCATTGGATTAAATGTAGGTTTTTAATACTAACAAACGTTTGTAATTTTTATCAGAACAATTACACAATATGAAAAATGTCAAAATATTAGTTTATTGCACGATGGTCTTGGTTTTTATGGGATCTTGCGAAAAAGATTTTTTAGACACTGTTCCAAAAACAACAATACCTGACCAGGATGCGTTTAGCACACCCACAAAAATTTTAGCTCAGGTCAACAACCTTTATGGCCAAATACAAAATCCAAATTTTTATGGAGGACGCTATATTGTTTTCAACGAGCAACGGTCGGATGAGTTTGGACAAAATGATGGGAATGCAGCAACGGGTTCAGCCATTTGGAATCAAAATGTTGCTTCTACAAGTGAATACATCAATAATGTTTGGTCAGCCGCATATACAGCGATCAATGCTTCCAATATATTAATAGAGCAATTAACATCCAGTACAGTCATCTCCGAAAGTCTTGCCAAACAATATATAGCTGAAGCAAAGTTTATAAGAGCATTTTGTTATTTTAGTTTGGTCCAAACATATGCAAAGCCATACAATCAAGACAAAACGGCACCGGGAGTACCATTGAGATTGATTGCCATAAAATCTTCAGGGCATAATGACCTGGCAAGAAGTACTGTTGAAGAGGTTTACCAACAAATTCTCAAGGACCTGGATGAAGCCGAAGCAGAATTACCAACAAGTTATGCAACCAGTCTTCTTAACTGTTCACGCGCCCATCAAAGTACGGCTATTGCGTTGAAGACCAGAGTATATTTGAATAAATCGGATTATTCAAAAGTGATGATAGAGGCACAAAAACTAGTCTCACCAACTGCACCATACTTTTATCAATCCGGAACGGTTACCCATAAATTGGAATCGTCATTTTCAAATTTATTTACCGGAACCTATACAGGCACAGAAGCCATTTTTTCAGTAATTTTTGCGAACACAACCACTGAAACTCCACCTTCCCAATTTGCACTCGCATTTAATTATGTAACGCAACCCATTATTTTTTTGGCAAAGGAAGGAATTGGATACCATCCGGTTTTGAGCGATTCCAATGATACCAGATCATTAATGACATCGGTAAATGTTGCAAAACATAAAATACTGACCAAGTTCAGAACAACTACAGCACCATTTAGTGATTATGTACCGGTTATCCGTTATGCGGAAGTTTTACTCAATTATGCAGAAGCAGCAGCAAGATCCGGTAATCTTGACTTGGCAAAAAGTCTTTTATTGGCGGTTCGTCAGAGAGCTCATGCAGGATTTCAATTTAATGATAACGAAGTGGATACTCAGGAGCATTTATTGCAAATCCTGATGACTGAGCGTAGAATTGAGTTTTTGGGCGAAGGACTGAGATTGCAGGATTTGCAAAGAAATGTACTGCCTTTACCTTCTAAAACAGGCACCATTGGGAAGGCACCAGAGGTTTTACCCACCGCAAAAAATTACATTTGGCCCATACCCAGCGGTGAACTGAGTACCAACAAACTTTGCGTACCCAATTAATTCGATACCAACAAAACCATATTCAGAAAGACAATACTAACAATTGTTAGTAAATTTATTACTGTATTATTTTTTACTTAACTTTAAAACTCAATAAGTAATCTCTTATCCACTGGTCAAATCTGGGATGATCATAAAACCGGATTTGAATGGGAATGGCATAAACTTCAATGTTTTTTCTTTCGAAGTATTCCTTAAATAGCATTAAACGTGTTGCATCTTTTTCTGTGGTCAGCAGCATTTTGTTGGATTGTACGACAGAGGAAAAGTTTTCGGATAAACCCGTTAACTCTGATTCTGAAAAAAAATGGTGATCTTCAAAATGAAAACTCCTGAGGGAAGCCACACGATCGATGAGATATTCCTCCAAATACGAAGATTGGGCAATGGCACTGATCAGGGTTACGTGCATCGAAGGATTGATTTTATACACTTGCGATGGATTGAAAATATTATACGGATGACCATATTCTATCCAAGAAAAAAACAATTCCTGGTTTTTACCTGGTTTCAACTCTTTGCGTAATCGGTCAAAGTCAGATGAATGTAAATTGTCGGGGCACTTTGTAACCACAATCGCATGAGCACGGGAAGCACCATAAGCCCATTCGCGTAGCCTGCCAGCGGGCAACAGAAAATCCCGTGTATAGGGCTTTGCAAATTCAGTGAGTAAAATGTTTAATCCAGCCTGTACCGCTAAATGTTGATAAGCATCATCCAACAAAATCAGCTGAAGCTCTGGAAATTCGCGCAATAAGCGAGGAATCCCCATGGCTCGGCTTTCAGAAACCGCAAAAGGGACTTCAGGAAAATGTGAATGCATTTGTTTGGGTTCATCTCCAACTTCTAAAGCACTATGCGCTTCGTTTACGAGTAAAAACCCTGATGTTTTTCGTTTATATCCCCTGCTTAATACCGCGAGGTATAAGTAATCCTTTAGCAAACGGATTAAATATTCAACATGTGGGGTTTTTCCACTTCCTCCAATGCTTAGATTTCCAATGCATATTACGGGAAAATTAAAACGTACTGGTTTTAAAACGCCGGAGGCATAAAATCCCTGGTGTAAACTTACACCAAGTCCGTAAATGATGGAAAAAGGGAGGAGGAGGATGCGTAATAGATAATGCAAAGTGAATGGTTTAAATTTTAATTAAATAGGACAACATAGGAAGTCCGAGAGTTGCATTCGTGGAGACGTTTCTAAAACCTGGTTTTTTTTCGGTGACCTCTATGTCCGTCAATCCAAAATCAGCGCGAATCATCAACCGCAACGCTTGCATGCCGAAGCGGTATTGTGCCCCCAAACCAATGACTAAATCAATGGACGAATTTTCATAATATGATTTAACATCGACCAAAGCAGCATCATAAAAACCAAAAACGTCTTCTCTTGAACTTTCTGCCTGGTTTAAAAGGCTAAACTGAAAACCCCCTTGTAATACCAGACTATACCTGGATTCAGGTTTGGAGAGGTAATTGAGTAATAATGGAATTTTTAAGTAAGTCAAATGAGTTTTGTAATTGGCATCCTCAATGTTTGCTGTTTTATAATTCTGTCCCTGAATGGAGTAAATTATTCCGGACTGTATTGCAAAGTGGGGATTAAAATGGTATCCCAAATCTAAACCAAAGGCGGGATGGAAGGTGACATCATAGTCCAGAAGACCGCCCTCGTCTGAATCAGTTTGATTAAGAATCCAGCTATTTTGATAAGATAAATTTGCACCTGCAAACCAGGATCCGGATTGTGAAATTGTGTTATTCAGGAAAAGAACAAATACAACGAAGGACATCATTAAACGCATATGAAAATTTTTAAGGTGAAAAATCTGCTTGATTTGCGATTGAAGAGCCTTCGGGTCTTAAAAGGTTTACTCCAATCAAACACCGGATACATTTTTTATGGGCACAATAGGATTGAAAAAGTTGAATACCTCCTTGACTGTGTCCGGCGTGTTCAAATGCAAAGTTATAATTTTTCCACATTCTGCAAATGAAGTTGTTTTCGGCCTTTAAAGATTGAAGATATTCAAATGCACGATCACAGATTTTGGGTTCAGCATACAGTTTTCCATAGGCAAATAGAATGGGTAGAAATGCGTTAATTAAAAGTACATCAATGGTATTTTTCCCNNTCCAGTTGATAATGTGTTTTCCAATATTCGCTAACATTGGCCTGGAAAAAAGCATAATATTCTTGCAAACTTTGCATTTCCATTAAACTTGAGAACCAATTTTGTCTGGCATGTAAGAGTTGCGCCAGTTGGGCTAGGCGTATGGTCGGAAAATGGGAAGGACGCATTCGGAGGAACTTCCACTCGACACGCTGCATTACTGGCAAATTTAACTTGTGTTGTAGGTACAGAAAAGATGATTTTAAACCCACCGGATAGGAATCAATCGGATCATCAGGGATGAGGTTCGAACAACCAAATAATATGGCTTCAAGGGATTCAAGATCTGAGAAATATTTTTTTAGCAGAGAAGGATTTAGCCATTCCAAAAGAACTTGTATACCCGGAGTATTTACTGGTGAAAAGAGGTATTTACAGATATTTGACAAAAGTAATCGCTCCCAGTCTCCATTCATTTTTTGTAAGTCTTCAAGGTAGGATGTTACTTTATGTTCAAACCGTTCGACCATTAAGCGTTCCAGTGCAATGGTTTTTAATGAAGAATTCAATGTAAACAAATGAGCATGGCATGGAATCTTCCAGGATGCAGACATCAAAGAATTATATCGCAACAATAAATCCCTTGGAAAATGTTTTTTAAGCTCCAGACAATATATCCGGCGTCCATTGATAAAAACGGGAACATCTTCTTCGTAGACTACGTGGAGAACAACATTCCTATAGTGCGGATCATCTGAATGGCCATGGTAATTCCAATCGGATGAATTTAGGTGAATTTCAATGGGACCAACCCATAATACTTCATCCACCAGAAGCCTTCCCATCAGAAAATCAGGTCCCTGATGCGGATTTGACTGACCAGGATCCAAAATATGCAACGATTCACCTGCAGTAGTCCATAGAGTGCGACCTAATAAAAACTTACTGTTCCAGAAAAAATGTAAAAGTTCTTCATCCATGAGAAAAGATTTTAACCTCAAATCCTTTCTCGTGAATACTTATTGCAGGTTAAATATTTTAAACCGATAACTCATTTTATTTTGAGCATCTGCAGGGTGTTCTTCCAAAAAGATCTGATTCCAGTTTTCCCACTCAATTTCCGGAAAATAAGTGTCACCTGCTCCATGATAATCTACTAAAGTGAGATACAATTTATTCCAATAGGGGATTGATTGATTGTATACCTCACCACCACCAATAATGAACAATTCTTTTTCTTGATTTTGTTTTGCAAGGAAGATGCCTTCTTCAACGGAATGTGCAATTAAACATCCGGAAACAATGTAATATGGATCGCGAGTAATGATAATATTGGTTCGATTTGGAAGAGGTTTACCAATGCTTTCGTAACATTTTCTACCCATTAAAACATGATGACCGATGGTAGTTTTTTTAAAGAATTTAAGATCAGCAGGTAAATACCAAGGAATTTGATTGTTCAAACCTATAATTCTTTGGTCATTCATGGCGACTATGGCAGAAATGGTCATGTTTTATTTTTTTTATGAATCATGTCTTTGTGTATCATGGCTTCATGCAATGGGCGGCGCTCAATTTTTCCGCGAAGGTATTTTTCAATCATGAGCGAAGCCATTGGTGCGGCTACATCGCCCCCCCAACCGGCATTTTCGACATACACCGCTATGGCTATTTGGGGATTATCTTTAGGGGCAAAGGCAAAAAATACCGAATGGTCTTCTCCATGAGGATTTTGAGACGTTCCCGTTTTTCCACAAATGCTGATTTCGGGATAATAGGCCTTAAAAGCCGTTCCACCATGAACAGCCATTTCCATTCCATCAATGACTGGATTAAAATATTTCCTGTCAATGGGGACCGTATTTTTGGTTCGAAATCGCTCGTCAATAACTTGTTTTCCGCTATCAAAAGCTTTAACCAAATGAGGCGTGTAGTAAAACCCGCGATTGGCTATAATTGCTGCAAGATTTGCCATTTGCAGTGTGGTCAGTTCCAATTCTCCTTGTCCGATACCAACAGAAACAAAATAAGTCGATCGCCATTGATCTGTTTTATACAATCGGGTGTAATATTCTGAAGTAGGAATGGTACCGCTGCTTTCCGTAGCGACATCACTGTACAGGGGTCGACCAAGGCCAAAAGAGCTTAAGTATTTACCCAGGAGGTCAAGACCATATTGGGGTTTGGTAAATCCTTTAATTTCGATCAAATCGCGAAAGGTTTGAATGAAATAAGCATTACAAGAATGTTGCAGGGCAATGTTGAGCCTGGATGGAGGAGGGTGATGATGGCAACCATAACTTACGTTCTTATAATAATAAGCACCGGTGCAGGTGTGTGATGAATATTCATTCAATACGCGTTCCTGCATGGCTATTAAAGCCAGGATAGGTTTAAAGATTGAACCAGGTGGATATTTTGCATTGGCTGATCGGTCGAACAAAGGCTTAAGGGAATCTCGCAAGAGAAATGAATATGCATAACCTCGATTGTTATGCACGGACATTAAATTTGGATCAAAGGTTGGAGCTGTGACCTGGCACAATATTTCGCCGGTAGAGGGTTCAATGGCGACGATTCCACCGACTTTATGTTGCATCAGGCTATCGCCATAACGTTGAAGTTCCAGATCAATGCTCAGTTGCATATCATATCCGGAGACTGCAGCGCGGTTCAGTTGCCCGTTTTCATATAAGCCTACTTCGCGTCCAAGGTGATCCTTTAAAATAAATTCAATGCCATTTTCACCCCTTAATTGATCTTCGTAATATTTTTCTAGTCCGGTACAACCAATGTAATCACCCGGGCGATAATTGCCTTCTCCCAGTTCGATATCATTTTGTGTCACCTCACTGATGTATCCCAAGAAATTTGCACCATGAGGTTCAGGGTAACCTCTGATGGATCTCAGTTCACTGGAAAACCCAGGAAAGCGGAATAAATTTTCTTTCAATGGCAAAAACACCTCAGGAGGTATGCTTTTTAAAAAAATAAAGGGGACACTTTTACTGTATTTACCTGACTTCCAATCTTTGTTAAACGCAGATTCAAATCGGGATTTATCTATTTTCAGCAATTTGCAGAATAAAGCAGTATCCATTTCCTTACGGATGGAATTGTAGGTAGCATACAAATCGTAGGTTGGATAATTGATGACTAGAATTTTTCCATTTCGATCATAGATTAATCCTCTGGAAGGATAAATGATGTTTTGATTTAACGTAATGGAACTTGCTTTGGCTGAATATTGCGGATTGAATAATTGAATTTTGGCCAGTGCAAAGACCAAAACAAAAGTTATCACCCAAAGAATACCTTTAATGATTTGATATCTGACAATTTTTTTTTCCTGGAGCATGGAGGTTCAGGATCTAAAACTAAAGAACAATTGAAACAAAAGAATGATGATACCGGAAACAAAAAAACTTAAAGTGGTTTTCAGTAATATTTCGGCCGCATACACAAAAGTGAATACCTGTAAAGTAAAATAGGAAAAGAAAAAAACCAGTAACAATAGACTGGCGTATTGCATGAACCACATAATTCCAAAATCATTTATGGTTGGACTGGTATCTAAAGGATATCCATTTTTGGGTTCAAGCAACTTCAAGGCTAAAGGTCTGCACGCCGCCATCCACAAACAAGCACCGGCATGAACTCCTGGTGACAAATAAAACATATCCACGGTGATGCCTATGGCAAAGGCAATAAAAAGGTGAAAAAATTGAGGGATTCTCAAAGGCATTGTAATCAAAACCACAGGATAGACCAGAATATAGATCAATTTCTGGTTAGAGCTATCTAAATGAATTTCTTTTAAGACGACCACCTGAAGCAAGATATACAAAAACACTTTCACCGCTTGATTCAACCAGAGATTATTCATAACGGCTTATTTTTTTTTCGAGCTCAAGTTTCTCGGATTTATTTTCATTTGCGATTACATATACTTGTTCAAGATTGGTCATGGATTGACTTAGTTTAACTTCAATATCATATGTAAAAGCTCCAGGAGTTATGCGGTACATGCTGACCGTACCCATCAATAAATTTTTTGGAAACACTACAGAATAGCCACTGGTTACCACCGTATCACCCAATCGCACATCCGCATATTTTTGAATTCCCTGAAGTTTCATAATGGCCGGATCGCGACCTTCCCAGGTGAGGGGACCAAAAAAGCCACAACGCTTCAGACGGGCACTGATACTGGTATTTCCATGTAACATAGAAATGACCAAACTAAAATGATGGCTCGTATCCGTAACAATTCCGACGAGGCCTTTGGGAGTTATTACACCCATTCCAGGACAAATACCATCCTTACCGCCCCGATCAAGCGTAATCATGTTGTTTCGGCGATCTAAAGAATTATTAATGACCGTAGCGGAAATTACTTTGAAGGGATTTACGAAAATATGTTGGAGTGATGCTGTATCTGGAGAGCGTTTTAGGATTTCCGCGTGATTCAGTTTAGTTTCCAGTAAACCGACATTTTCAGACAACAGACTATCATAACGTGTTTTCAGATTGAAATACGAGAGTGTATGGTTAACATTTTTTTGAATCCGGGTGGCCAGCAACTGATAAGAATGTAAATAAATCTTTTGCTGGGCCTGATTGTATCGTATAACCCAAATCAAGCACAGGGTTTGCAAAAACACAAATAAAACAACGCTACCATTTTTAACAATGATTTGCGCGTACTTTAGCATCTATTACTAAACATTTAAGATGGAATAATGGTCCATTTCACCGTTTTGGGAAATGAATTTAAATGCTTTTTCGATCTATCAGAAATGAAAATCGATCTGTATTCTTTAATGCAATTCCGGTCCCTCTGACCACGGCACGGAGAGGATCGTTTGCAACAATTACGGGCAATTTGGTTTTCATCGATAATCGCTTGTCCAAACCCTTTAGCAACGCACCCCCACCGGTCAGGTAAAGTCCGGTTTTGTATATATCCGAAGAAAGTTCAGGCGGGGTCAACTCGAGCGCTTTCAAAACAGCTTCTTCAATTTTCATAATGGATTTATCCAGAGCTTCTGCGGTTTCTTCATATCGCACCATAATCTGTCGAGGGATACCTGTCATGAGATCTCTTCCATTGATGGCAAAGGGTTCCGGAGGATTTTCCAATTTTTTCATTGCCGAACCAATGTTGATTTTCATTTGCTCTGCAGTGCGTTCACCGATAAGCATATTATGTTCACGGCGCATGTAATCGATGATGTCGTTGGTAAATTCATCACCAGCCACTCGAATGGATTGATCGCAAACGATTCCCGACAAAGCAATAACTGCAATTTCAGTAGTTCCCCCTCCAATGTCTATGACCATATTGCCTATGGGTTCTTCCACTTCAAGCCCAATGCCCAAGGCAGCCGCCATAGGTTCATGAATAAGATAAGTCTCCTTAGAGTCTACATGATCTGCAGAATCAAAAACTGCCCTTTTTTCGACTTCGGTGATTCCTGAGGGTATGCAAATCACCATGCGCAAATGCGTAAAAAAACGCCTTTTGTTTCCAATCATACTGATCATACCCTGGATCATGGCTTCGGCAGCTTGAAAATCCGCGATTACACCGTCTTTTAAAGGTTTAATGGTCTCGATGTTTTTGTGGGTTTTTTCATGCATTTGCATGGCTTTATTCCCCACCGCGATTACTTCACCGGTTTTCTTGTCAATGGCAACAATGGAAGGCTCATCGACAATGACTTTGTCATCTTGAATGATCAGCGTATTAGCAGTTCCCAAATCAACTGCCAGTTCTTGTATAAATATATTAAAAAGTTTCATTTATGTACAGTCTTCAAAATAAGGTCAATTCGTAGTTAGCAGAAACAATTCTTTCGGAATATTCCACTGGGAAGGGATTGCAAAAATATAAAAAATGTGCAGCATTTAAGCACCCGCAGTAACCAGGATCATTTTTTCAGGATCTAGATACCGCTGGGCAAGTATACGGAGTTGCTCAGCAGTTGTTTCAAGGGTAGCGGTTTTCAATTGTTGAAAAGCAAGCGGACTTCCATATTCGCTGATCAATATTTTGATAAAGGAAATGGATTGAAAAGGTCCATCCATTAATCGCAACATGTTACCGCAGAGGAAGTTTCTTACCATTTCCAGTTCTTCTTCCGGAACGAGTTTTGTCCTGATGAGCACCAATTCATCGCGGATTAAATCAATGGCTTCCTGAAGTTGGTCGGGATTAAGTTCTGCACTGATGTAAAAGCAACCATCATGCACCTGAGCATCTAAATTGGAGTGGATATCATACGTTAAACCCTGGTCTTCACGGATTTTTTTCATTAGACGCGAACCAAAATAGTCGCCCAAAATGGTATTTACCAGGTACAGGCCAAAAAAATCAGAATGTCTACGTGGAAAAGTTCGAATCCCCATTTTTAAACTGGTTTGAGCACTGTGATGGATAGGGATGTGTAAGTGTTGTGGCGACGGAACTGGCAAATGATGATGGACCTCAAAAGCAAAAGGGGCTTTTGGAAATTGTTCGAGACAGGACCGGATGGTCGTCAAAGCAGAAGGATCCAGGGATCCACAATAAAAGGCAGAAAGGTAGTCGGCACAGTAATTTTCTTGATGATAACGGATTAGATCATCCCGGGACAACGCTTGAATTTTTTCCGGAGTAGTATTATAACCATAAACCGTTTCAGGCCCATAGATCAAGGAGGTGAATTCACGATAAGAAACGTAATCCGGTTCGGCAAGCTGGTGCATAAGTTGTGAATTCAAGAACACCTTAGCTTTCTCTAAATCAACATCGCGGTATGCGGGATGAAGTACCAGGCCGCACATAAAGTCCACCATGGTTGAAAAATGCTTCTGCAGACAGCTTAAGGAAATTATGGTAAAATCCAAATCGGACTGTACTGAAAAGTGAGCACCATAAAAATCAATAAAATCAGCCACTTGACTTGCACTTAGATTTTTGGAGCCTTCCATCATAAGATTAGCCGACATTCTGGCAGATAGGGGTTTGGGCTCGGTCCAGCGTCCATTTCTTAAAACCAATTCAAAAAAACAAAGACCTTCTTTATGCGAGGCCAGGGTATACAGCCGGGCTCCATTGCTAAAATCCAATTGCTCACAGGTGGGCAGAAGTAATGAATTCCAGTCAGGCTTTACCAGATCAATCGGGAGTAAAGGTTGCTTCATGATTTAGCTATGATAGGAAACCGTTAGATGATGTATTTTTGTGGCGCATGCCGGTGTAAACTTAGACATTACACGGCAGATAAGCCTAAGTAATTCATCATCAAGTAAAAACCCTTATGAAATTTACGGTCTCCTCAGGAAGGTTCCTCGAAAAACTCAACGTTGCCGCATCTGCACTGTCCTCTAATCCGGTAATTCCCATTTTGGAAGACTTTTTAATAAAAGCTGAAAAGAAATATTTGAACATCACGACGTCGAATATGGAGTTGACCATTATGACGGGCGTTGAGGCTGAAGTCAGCAAAACCGGGAGCATTGCCATTCCCGGCAAAACATTGTTGGAAACACTGAAAGCCATGCCAGAACAACCCATAGTATTTGACATCAATGATGAAAATTGTGGAGTGACCATCACCACACAGTCCGGTTTGTATAAACTCGTAGGTGAAAAAGCTGAGGACTATCCAAAAATTGCGGAGCCTACCGATGAAAACCAATTGATCATTCCTTCAGAAAAGCTGTTATTGGCCATTGAACGCACGAGTTTTGCCACCAGCAATGACGAAATGAGGCCAGCTATGAAAGGGATTTGTCTGAACATTGATTTTAATCAGCTGACCTTTGCAGCTACCGATGCCCACAAATTGGTCAAATACAGTTTTCAAGACGTGAAAAGTGATGTCGCGGCAACCTTGGTTTTGACCAAAAAAGCAGCCCAGGCACTTCGGTCCATCATGCCGCAGGGAGCAGAAATAAAAATGCAGTTTAACCGTGAAAAAGCCTACTTCAGCTTTGACCAGACCCTATTGTCTATGCGGTTGATCGATGCCAAATACCCGGACTACAATGCGGTGATTCCAGTAAATAATCCTTATCATCTTCAGGTAAACCGATATGATTTGCTTTCAACCCTAAAGCGAATTGTAGTGTATGCCAATAAATCGACTAATCAGGTGATCTTCAATATTCAAGATAAAAGTCTTACCATCTCTTCCCAGGATATGGACCTTTCCAATGAAGCCACCGAACAACTGAGTTGTACTTATGAAGGAGAACCCATGACGATTGGATTTAGTGGAAAATATCTTATTGAAATGCTATCCAATATGGGTGGTGAGCATGTAAACATTGAATTATCCAGCCCCAGCAAACCAGGAATTTTTCTGCCCACTGAGCAGGCAAGTGGCGAACACTTGTTAATGCTGATCATGCCGGTTATGGGGAATTATTAATCCCGTATGAAGGTCGGATTGTTTTTTGGATCGTTCAATCCTGTTCATACCGGACATCTCATCATTGCACAACACATTGCAAACCAACCGGAGGTGGATCAGGTTTGGCTGGTCGTTAGTCCGCACAATCCATTTAAGTCAAAACAAAGTCTGGCGAATGATTATGACAGATTGCATTTGGTCAATTTAGCGCTTGAAGACAATCCAGCATTAAAAAGTTGCTCCATTGAATTTAATTTGCCACAACCCAACTATACCATAGATACGTTAACTTATTTAAGGGAAAAATACCCCTCCCATGAATTTGCCTTAATCGTGGGAAGCGATATTCTTCCAACCTTAGACAAATGGAAAAATCACGAACTTCTGATCCGGGATTATACTTTTTATGTCTATGGTAGACCTGGAAATATGAATACCAACCTATACAGGGATCATACATCATTCATATTTTGTGAAGGACCGCTTATAGAGATTAGCGCCAGTTACATCCGCGAATGTATACAGCAAGGGAAATCCATTCGGTACCTTGTACCGGATAAAGTATTTGACTACCTCGATGGTAGCAACTTATATGGTGCAAAGTGGAAAAAATAAATGAATCAAACGGAGAAAACGGCCATTAGAACCAGCGGCCTTAGTATGTTGGGCAACCTCTTGCTGGCAGCAATCAAATGGGTAGCTGGTTATTTTGGTAACTCCTTTGCACTCATTGCAGATGCCATTGAATCTACTACTGACATTTTTGCGTCAATTCTCACCATGATGGGCTTGAAATATGCTGCCCGACCAGCAGATAGCAATCATCCATATGGGCATGGGCGAATGGAAACATTGATCACGTTTTTAACGGTTGCATTTTTGGTAGGATCTGCTCTTTTGATTGCACATGAAGCCTGGAAAAATATCCATACGGCGCACGAATCGCCGAAAAGTTTTACCCTTTGGGTGTTGGGCGCAATTATTTTTTGGAAAGAATTATCATACCAATGGGTACTGAAAAAAAGTAAGGAAACCCATAGCTCCGCTTTGAAAGCAGAAGCATGGCACCACCGAAGTGACGCCATCACGTCAATCGCGGCATTCATCGGAATAGCATTAGCGTGTTGGATGGGAAAAGGTTTTGAATCAGCAGATGATTGGGCAGCTTTATGTGCATCCCTTTTTATTTTATACAATGCCTACTTGATTTTCAGACCAGCATTGGGTGAAGTCATGGACGAACATGTTCATCACCAATTGGAAGAAGACGTCAGAAAAGTTTCTAAAAAGGTCGAAGGAGTTCTGGACACTGAAAAATGCTTCATCAGGAAAGCCGGAATGTTTTATCAATTGGATTTACATGTTATCGTTAATGGGGAATTGTCGGTAAGGCAGGGGCATCACATTGCACATCAGTTAAAGAATCAACTGGAAAAAGATCTTCCAATGATTAAGTATATATTAATTCATGTAGAACCCCCTGAAAGTGCTTATGATCGATAGATAGCGGTGAGCAATAAAAAAGCCGGAACGCAAGGAGTTCCGGCAAGCTTCATACCTTTTCATTTATTTTCATTCCGAAAGACCTAAAAACTTATTTTGCTTATCAGTCTCCGGCATTTACATGAAGGTTACATTGTCATACCCATCACAGATAATACTCCATGTGAATGATAGCGTAAAGGTAGTTTGCAAGGGTAATGCCATGTGCCCCCCTGTTCGGGTATATTTAATATGTCATCAGTCGTATATATGAAATAATGAAATATGGAGAACAAAAATCTATCAGAATTTATGGTGTACAGCAATGTCTTAGATGAGGTAAAACGGAAAAATCTTTTACTAAGCCAAGACAATATTATATGAATTCCAGCTCACAGAAGACCTATGCATAAGGCAGAATTGATAAGATACTAACATTCGTTAGTAGCACAATAATCATTATACACAGGAAGGACTTAAAGTAGATAAAGATCAAATTTTAACCCCAAAAACCACTGGCATGTATGAACATTTATCCTTTTACTGAATAAAAAAAATCACGGACTCAGGTTCGGAGGATGCCAAATGTGCGTATTCCTTACATGCGAGATGAAAAAAAGGAAATTATATCATTCATTTCATCTACTTTTTTATCTTGCAGTTTTATTAAATCATAGGAAATGTCCAATAAATATTCTAGGCGCGAGTTAATTAAAAATGTTGGGCTAATGGCAGGAGTGACGGGACTTATCGTTCCTGATATGGAAAGTTGGTTTGCAGAGGCCATACAGGAAGATACACAATTTAAGCCGGAGAGGCAAATTACGGCCATTACATTGGGTGCCGGTGCAAGGGGTAATGTCTATGGAAATTACGCCATCGATCATCCGGAAGAAATCAAAATTGTTGGGGTGGCCGAGCCCATTCCATTGCGTAATGAACGTTATGCCATCAAGCACCAAATTGAACATCAGAAACGGTTTGTAACCTGGGAGCATGTTTTTGAAAGACCTAAATTTGCCGATGCGATCATCATCACTACTCCGGACCAACTGCACTATGGTCCATGTATGAAAGCATTGGAAATGGGTTACGACGTTTTACTCGAAAAACCAATGGCGCAAACGGAAAAGGAATGTCGAAACATTCTTGCCAAAACCCAAAAAACTGGACGCATCGTTGGACTTTGCCATGTTTTGCGGTATGCTCCGTACTTTATAAAGCTGCGTGAACTTATTCATAACGGTTCCATAGGAACACTTGTTAGTCTTCAACATTTCGAACCCATACAGCATGTACACATGGCGCATTCATTTGTCAGAGGAAATTGGCACAACAGCCGTGAAACCACTCCCATCATAATCGCCAAATCTTGTCACGACCTGGACATCATGCGATGGTTGATCAATAAACCATGTAAGAAAGTTTCCGCTTTTGGTTCTTTATCATGGTTTAGAAAAGAAAACGCTCCAAAAGGCAGTACGTCCCGTTGTCATGAAAACTGCGCAATTGAATCTACCTGTCCTTATTCTGCATTGAAGATTTACCTGAGAGACCGGACCTACCTTTATGTTTTCGACCTGCCTGATAAGAAGGAATTGCATCCGGATGCGATCATGAACAATTTAAAGACCACTCAATACGGAAGATGTGTGTATCGTATGGACAATGACCAATGTGACCATTATGTAATGAGTTTGGAATTCGAGGGAGGCATTACAGCCAGCTTCAATATGGAAGCATTTACTTCTTATCATGGTCGCCGTACACGCGTCATGGGTAGCATGGGAGATTTGCATGGTGATATGGAAAAATTTATCCACACAGATTTTCGCACTGGGAAAGTAACAACCTGGGACTCTCAATCGTTTGATGAAGGCCAATACAGTAAACATGGTCATGGCGGTGGCGATGTCAGGCTAATGCGGAACTGGGTACGTGCCGTTTCTGAGCAAAATGCAACTTTGTTAACTTCTACAATTGAAGCTTCCATTGAAAGTCATCTCATGGGTTTTGCTGCAGAAAAAAGCCGCAAAACAGGCAATACCATTGCCGTTCGTGTTTAAAGAGAAATTAAGGGAAAGAGCATGAAGATTGATTATGATTTCAGTAAAAATGCAGGCAAGGCTCTAACAGTTGTTAGTTTGGTATTCTTATTTCTCACATGCCAACCGCCAAAGGAACAACCTGGATTTCCACAGATTGAAGGCATAAGTTATTGGGATGAGCTGATACGTCAGAATCCGGAGGTAGATAGTTTATACGCTGGACGTGCTGATTTTTTAATCGAACAAGAATCCTATGATTCTGCCATTGTAGATTATTTAAAGGCAATCTCACTGGACAGTTTGTCCCATCCGGAGTATTATATAAACTTATCTAAAGCTTACTTGATGGTAGCTCAATCCCATCGGGCGGGAGAAATTTTGGATAAAGCGCTGGCGGTATTTCCAAACCACAAACCAACGTTGCTAAAAGTAACCGAACTCAAATTGGTACTTAAACAATACCTTCCTGCGCTTGGCATACTCAACAAAATGTTTCAGCTGGATCCTGAAAATGCAGATGCCTATTATTTGGCGGGCCATGTTTATTATGAAATGGGCGATACAGGAAGAGCTGTAAATGCATATCAGAAGGCTGTAGACCTGAATCCAGAAATGCGTAATGCGTGGATACAACTGGGCGATGTATTGACGGCACTTAAAATTAAGAGGGCAATGGAATGTTATGACAACGCCATCCGGTTGGACAGTTCTGATCCAAGAGTATTTCACAACAAAGCTTATGCATTGGGCGTTTTTGAAAAGAAGTTAGCTTCATTTGAACAATTCAAGCAGTTGGTCATTCGCTTTCCGGATTATGAACCTGGATTTTATTATCTTGGATTGCAATATTTAGAAATGGATTCCATCGAAAAAGCCATTGAGCACTTTAACATTTGCATTCAGCTTCAGCCAACCGAAGCCAGTTCGTATGTTCAGCGTGCAAAGGCATTTGCAAAGTCTAACCGAAGACAAGAAGCCATTACCGATTTGAAAAATGCAATAAACCTAGATGCCGGAAATTTGGGAGCAAAAAAGTTGTTGGATGAGATTCAATAATTCTGTAGTTAATTTGTAGCTGTAGAAGGCAGGTTGAATGTTCATTCTAAATTATTGATATATGAGTGTTTTAAAAGTTATTGAAATCATGGCGTCCTCAAAAAAATCCTGGCAGGATGCTACCGAACAAGGTATTGCACGTGCCTCAAGCACTTTAAAAAATGTGCGGTCTGCTTGGGTACAGGACCAGTCGGTAAGCGTTGATAAGGGAAAAATCAAGGAATATCGCGTCACCCTTAAAGTCAGTTTTGAACTAGAAAAATAGGGCTATCCCTTATAATGCTCTATTCAAGTCTTCCGAAAGGTTTAAGGATCTTTGAAATGCCTTAACTTTGCAGTATGCAAATGATTAAGATCCAGTTTCCGGATGGAAGAGTTCAGGAATACGCGCAAGGGGTAAGTCCGATGGAAGTTGCGCGATCCATTAGTGAAGGACTAGCACGGAATGTGCTTTCTGCAAAAGTAAATGGCGTAGTGGTGGATGCCAATCGTCCTATTTTGGACGATGCAAACTTGCAATTATTGACGTGGAATGATTCCGAAGGGAAGTCAACTTTTTGGCATAGTTCGGCCCATTTGATGGCAGAAGCCTTGGAAGCCATATACCCAGGTGTCAAGTTTGGCATTGGACCCCCCATCGACCATGGATTTTACTATGATGTAGATACAGGAGATAAGGTCCTTTCAGCCTCTGATTTACAATTGATTGAGCAAAAAATGATGGAGCTTGCTCGACAGAATAACGAATATCGGAGGGAATCAGTATCAAAGCAAGATGCTTTAAAGTATTTCTCTGAAAAAGGAGATGAATATAAGTTGGAATTGATTTCAGAATTGGTCGATGGGCAAATTACTTTTTACCATCAGGGCGGTTTTACCGACTTATGTAAGGGTCCCCACATTCCACATACTGGATTCATCAAAGCAGTAAAACTTACCAGTTTGGCTGGGGCTTATTGGCGTGGTGACGAGAAACGTAAGCAATTGACCAGGATTTATGGGATTACTTTTCCCAAAGCGAAGGAGCTCGAAGAATACCTAACACTTTTGGAAGAAGCAAAGAAAAGAGACCATAGAAAACTGGGCCAGGAACTTGAGTTATTTATGTTTTCTGAGAAAGTTGGTTCCGGATTACCCATTTGGTTGCCTAAAGGAACAGCATTACGTCAACGCTTAGAAGATTTTTTAAAAACTGAACAAATCAAACGCGGCTATACTCCGGTCATTACCCCCCATATTGGGCATAAACATTTGTATACCACGAGCGGCCATTGGGAAAAATACGGACAGGACTCTTTTCAACCGATTCACACACCAAGAGAAGGCGAAGAGTTCTTGCTTAAGCCGATGAATTGCCCGCATCATTGTGAAATCTTTGGTCACAAACCCAGGTCCTATCGCGAGTTACCCATTAGGATTGCTGAGTTTGGAACGGTCTATCGTTATGAACAAAGTGGAGAATTGCACGGACTAACGCGCGTTAGGTCATTTACGCAAGATGATGCCCACATATTCTGCACTCCGGATCAGGTTAAAAATGAATTTTTGAACGTATTGGACCTAACGATGCTCGTTATACGCAAACTTGGTTTTGAGCATTTTACTGCACAGATTTCATTGCGTGATCCTGACCATAAAGAAAAGTACATTGGATCAGAGGAAAACTGGACCAAAGCGGAACAAGCGATAATTGATGCAGTAGCGGAAGCAGGCCTACAAACCACTACTGCACTCGGTGAAGCAGCATTTTATGGGCCAAAACTTGATTTTATGGTGAAAGATGCTTTGGGCAGATCCTGGCAATTAGGAACCATTCAGGTAGACTACAATCTTCCAGATCGATTCCAATTGGAATACATCGGAGCAGACAACAGTAAGCATCGACCTGTAATGATCCATCGGGCTCCTTTTGGGAGTATGGAACGCTTCATTGGCGTACTTACCGAACATTGTGCCGGAAAATTTCCATTATGGCTGGCACCAGACCAATTTAGTATATTACCGGTAAGTGACAAATACCTTGATTATGCACATTCAGTACACCAGTTTCTGGAGGGTACCGGATTGCGGGGAAATATAGATCGTCGGGTTGAATCCATTGGAAAAAAGATAAGGGATGCGGAATTATTGAAAATACCCTACATGCTCATCATTGGAGAAAAAGAACTGGAAGCCTCAAATGTCTCTGTTAGAAAACAGGGATCAGGGGATCAAGGTTCTATGGATTTGATCGCATTTGCTGATTTATTAAAAGACCAATTGTAAAACAATCCATCAACGATTGATAGCAGATGCTTTGTTGAAATACCTGCGGGGAATCACCATTGGCATTCCCAAATTGCCAAAAGGAGTCGAACTGCTATTGCCTTATGAATCACTAGAGGTTTGGCAAATTTTGGAAGTATTTTACAGGAAATTTTATTCAGATGAACATCCTAGAAGATTAATCCTCGGAATCAATCCGGGTCGCTTTGGTGCAGGGGTTACGGGCATTCCCTTTACAGATGCAAAGCGATTGAAAAGCCATTGTGGAATTCCGATGGATCAGGAAAGCCACGAACCATCTTCTGAATTTGTGTACCAGGTAATTGACCGATATGGTGGAGTAAATGCATTTTATTCAGATTACATGGTCAGCTCCATATCCCCAGTTGGATTCATCAAAAACGGGAAGAACTTTAACTACTACGATGACCACAATTTTACAAAACAATTGGAGCCATATATCGCACAACAAATGAAAAGCCTGTTAGAACTTCCTATAAACCGTGAAACCGTCATTTGTTTTGGAGAGGGAAAGAACTATCAGATACTCACCCGACTTAACCAATATTATCAATGGTTTGGAACCATAAGACCGTTACCCCATCCACGGTATGTCATGCAATATAAACGGCGGCAACTGAATGATTACCTCGGGAAGTATATTAAAGAATTGACACATACGAAAGCGCGTTAACGCATTATTAATCAAATATTGAAAGCCCTTAACAGCTGAAGCAAGGACGTCAATTAATTTTACAGCGCAAAATTAAAATCAAATTAAAATGAAAAAATTACTAGCAATTTTAGCTCCGGTTGTATTTGTTTTTTCTTGTAAAAACGTTGAGCAATTCCGCGCTCCTATTGAAGCATTGTCTGCTGATTGGGAAAAAGCCACAACAGCTGTTACAGAAGTTGGCAGCATGATTGGTGCTGCACAGACATCTTTGAATTCCTTGAAAGATAGCCTGATGGTTGACCCTAAAGTAGCAGCGAAGATGAAACCTGAGGTTTCTGCTTCATTGGACTCTTTGAAAAACGGTTTCACTGCAAGTGTTGACGGTATTTCTGGTTTGGCATCTGAGGTGACTTCATTTGCTACCAGCTGGGAAGAAATGTCTAAGAAACTTGCAAGTTTGAAAGATGGCCTAGCAGCAGGAAAACTTGAAGGAGATGTTTTAGCACAAATCGATGAACTTAAAAATGCTTCCATGGATGCAACATCAAAAATTGAAGGATGGTCTTCTAAATTGAACGATGCAAAAGCAACGGCAATGGCTGCTTATGACATGTATAAGCAAAAAGCAATGGGCAAATAATTACCCAGGAAAAAGAGAAAATTAGATAAAAAGGCTTTCCATTTTGGGAAGCCTTTTTTCTTATGGTAAATTAAAGGAGTTTCGAATTGCTGCACAGACAAGATAGATCTTGTTTCAGAGAGAAAAATTGCCGTATGCATTTTTTTATCTCTGAAAACCATTATATTCTTTGGTTAAAAGTATTTTATTGTCCTCGAACATTAATTAATGCTTCAATTGAGAAAGTTATTTATGAGTATCCAGTGAATAACAAACACTTTTTCACAGGTCCGCGATGTTTATCAAGAAAAGAGAGACAAACGAAACGCTGTCAAAAAAAAATGACTGTAAAACCCAGCCTAAAATTATTGCAAGATCTATTGAATCGTAAAACGGGCAATCGCCTTACATTGGTTAAAGTCAGTTACTGTAACCGCATAAGTCCCCTTTCCAGAGACGATGGCGATGGAACCACTTCCCAGACCCTGATCCCAGGAATAAGCAAAAGGTGCTGTACCATTGGTGAGCTGAACCGTCAGTTGTTCTATGCCATCATACGAGATTTCAGCTTTGAAGGAATGACAACCGTTTTTGTCTTCACAGGACTGGGAGCTACTCAGCACAAAAATCAAGCATAAACTAATGAGTTGAACGATATTCTTTTTCATAAAAGGCAATATTGGGTTTTAATGGCCAATTATGTAAAGTTAAAAAAGAGGCTTGGTTTTAGATCAACGAATTATTTAAAACTTTTTTGACTGAATAGAACCGTTTCATAAGGATCTATGCAAACTTTGTTTGACAAACTGGTGCAAAGCCTCACCTTGCAGCATGTTTTGATCTAACAGAGCAAGATTAAATAAATATTCTACCAATGCCTTTCGGGACTCTTCGTTTGTTTCTGCAAGTAGTTTTTGAGCAACCAATGGATGATTTGAATTGACTACACATTCATATTGGTTCATAAAGGGAAGATCTTCTTCTTGGTTGATATTCCGCATCATGGATTGCATCTCGGCCATACGGCGCATAAATTCAGGCTTAACGATAGTGACCGGATTTGAATTTGGCGACAAAGGCTTTAATACAGTTTTACTTGCGTGATTTGCAGGAATTGATTTAAACAAAGCCTCTATAGTGGTTTTGTCATTTTCTGATAACACACTTTCTGGAGTATCTTCTTTTTCTATTAAGTGATGTATGGTATCCGAATCAACGCGCTTGAATTGGAGCTCGTATTTCATTTCAAGTTGCTGAATAAAATGATTATCCAGAATATTGTTCATGAGCAACACGTCATATCCATGTTCTTTTGCAGTTTGAACATAGCTGAAGTGTAATTTTGGATCCTGTGAATAAAGAACAATCACCCGGTTGTTTTTATCTTTTTGAAGGGCGCTGATTTTTTCTTTGTATTCTTCAATAGTGAAACACTCTTTGTCGGTATTTTGTACCAAGGCCGTCGGAAAGGCTTTCTCTGCAAACTTCTCGTCACTGATCAGTCCATATTTAATAAACGTACCGATGTCGTTCCATTTTGATTCAAAGTCTTTGCGGTCCTTTTTAAATAACTCTGCCAGTTTTTCAGCAACTTTTTTAGTAATGTAACCACTGATCTTTCTTACGTTGGCATCGGCCTGCAGATAAGACCGCGAAACATTGAGCGGAATGTCTGGAGAGTCTATGACACCGTGCAACAACATAAGGTATTCGGGAACTATTTCCTTGACATCGTCAGTAACAAAAACCTGATTGCAATAAAGATGGATTCTGTTTTTTTGCAATTCAAGATTGTTCTTAATTTTCGGGAAGTAAAGGATACCCGTCAGATTAAACGGATAATCAATGTTTAAGTGAATCCAAAATAATGGGGTTTCACTGAAAGGATACAATTCATTATAAAACGAAATATAATCATCATCCTGGAGGTCTCCTGGATTCCTTTTCCATAAAGGATGGGTATTGTTAATGACCCTTGGTTTTTCAATTTCTTTATCTTCCTCGCCTTCTTTAATTTTTTCTTTCTCCGTTCCAAAAATTATTTCAACAGGTAAAAATTTACAATACTTGTCCAGCAGGCTTTCAATTTTATGGGTTTCGAGATAGTCGAGGCAATCATCTGCCAAATGTAAAACCACGTCTGTACCTCGTTCTGATTTGTCACAGGGTTCAATGCTGAATTCAGTGTCGCCGTTGCAGGTCCATTTAGCACCCACAGCACCTTCCTTGTAAGACAAGCTTTTAACCTCCACTTGACGGGCGACCATAAAGGCAGAATAGAAACCCAGGCCGAAATGGCCAATGATATTCACTTCGCCTTTATATTTTTCGATAAATTCTTCTGCAGAACTAAAGGCTAACTGATTTAAAAATCGATCCATTTCATCTTCATCCATTCCAATTCCCCGGTCCCTTATCGTAAGGGTTTTGGCCTCTTTATCGATCATGACTTCGATGGGTGTGTCACCCAATGGCCCTTTAAAAATGCCTTTGGAAGCAAGCGTGGCTAACTTGGAGCTTGCATCTACGGCATTTGCGATCAATTCTCTAAGAAAAATCTCCTGCTCGGAATAAAGAAATTTTTTTATGATAGGAAAAATATTCTCCGTCTGGACTGAAATCTTACCGTTGCGCATAGAAATCATTTTTTATAGGCCAATCAAAGCTTATGCCAGGCCCTAAATACTGACAAAATGGCGGAAAATCAAGTAAAATCGGGTTTGCAACTGTCGTTAGATTACTTAGACGAGTCAAGGTAGTTACCGTGTAAAAGCCAGATGAAGTGCGTAGTTTTTTATCCGTTACATAGTAAACAATGAATGCATATAACAATTTACACTCGACTAAACTACACATAATCAGCAATATATAAAATATCAGCAGTGTAAAAATGAAAAATATGTGAAAAATATTTCATTTCTAAGCAGTTTGGCAAGGTTTATGCATTTACATTATTGCCTGGGAAACCAGGTACGTACCCAAGAAAATAGGTACGAGACAATTTTTGAGATCGGTTTGCTGGGGGGTATAAACCGATCTCTTTTTTTTTGCCCAAAGGTGAGCGTAATTCATTTGCAAGCCTGTTAGAAAAGGATATTCACTTAAGCGCCTGTCTTTACTCCAATTTACTAAAATATTTTACGATTCTCCCTTTCGTTTCTTTAAGGATATAAAATCCTTTATCCAAAGTTTCCATTGGAATTTGCATTCTAGCTTGATCCATGGTAAACTGTAAAAGACAACGACCACTGAGATCCAGAATATTAAAAGAATGCGGATCATCCGATTCATAAAAGGGATTCAATATCATCAAAAGGTTTTTAACCGGATTAGGCCACAATTGTAGACGTGTATTGTATGCTGGATCAAGGTTATCCGAAGGGAGAATTTGTAAAAGATATAGTTGGCGTCCAATGCGCAAAGTGGAATTGTATTCATCCGTCAAGTACCATCGATTTGCATGGGCTGCAAAGATTCCTTCCTTTTGAGTATACGTCGGAAGAATAATTTCTCGATTTCGTCCTTTAAAAAACTGGCTTCCCACAAATTGATCAAACAACCATAAACGATCATGGGAAAGCAATGCCAAAGCCCTAGATGTGGGTTCATAGGCGGCGCCGGTGACCCAATAAAATAACATAGGCCCATCACCCGTCTTAAACGAATCAACAGGCTCAAGGGAATAATGCCCTTTCACTGCGGGAAAACTGTATTGGTAGGTGAATCCGGTAAAAGGATCTGTACGGTTCTTTGAAAATAAATGTAAACTGTCCTCTACCCAAACCATTGCTTCCATATCAAAGTTACGCTCGGAAACCGCCGGAGGATAATCGGATTGGCGCGAATAAGTAAATGTAATCAGTTCGGGACTTACAGTATCCGAATTTTGGATGGCCTGTGCAGCGAGTATCAGGATTTGAAGATCCCGCCGGTTGTTATTGTTATTACCAAAGTCACCTATGTATAGATTTCCTGATAAATCGGAAGTAATGTCTTCCCAATCTCTTTTTGGATTTCCTTTCACGTATAGGGTTCGCAAAATATGACAGCTGGAATCAATTTCATATATTTCATTCGGACTGCTGTTATCCACCATTACCCAAAAACTTTGTCCACCATTGAGACTGGTAATTCCGGAAATGCCTTGCAATTTTGATTCCAGTGTACATAAATTTTTCCAATCAATGGCTTGACCAAAAAGAAAAGAATGTGTAAACAAAAAACACAGCAATATCCTGAATGTGTATGGCATTGGCATAACAGATTTCTTTCCGGCCAAGGTAGAACATTTTGTTGAACTAAGACTTTCTAATCTATTATCCTTGCCAGGAGTGTGTGAAGAAATGGAATCTTATTTCAAGTTAAAATATGGGCATAGTTCGTGAATTTTCCATAAGCCGGAAAGAGCGTTTTCCACCACAATGCATTCAAGAAAGAAGAAAAAATCAAGGCGGTATTCCACCATAAAACACTTCCAAAAATTATGCAATTTTAACTTTAAATATCATCATCAAACAACCTGAAAATTGGGGTAATTGAACTATCTTTCGAGCTTAATAAAATACCAACAATTGAAAGCATGAAAAAGCATTTATTTTTTATTCTATGTACTTTGTTTGCCATTTGGGAGTCTCCTGTATGCGGACAAACAAAAAAAACCAAAACAGTTGAAAATAACCTTCAAAAAGACAGTCTGAATCCGGAAATACTGTCGTCTTTTCAATTTCGTAGTTTAGGACCTGCGATCACTTCTGGTCGAATTGCAGACATAGCGGTTAATCCAAAAAATATTAGCGAATATTATGTGGCAGCTGCCTCAGGCGGCGTTTGGAAAACCGTAAACCGCGGAATCACTTTTAAACCTGTGTTCGATGACGCGGGTTCCTATTCCATTGGATGTATAGCCATTGATCCGCAAAACACAAATGTGGTTTGGGTAGGTACTGGAGAAAATAATAATCAACGCAGCGTCGCGTATGGAGATGGAATTTATAAATCAGAAGACGGCGGAAAAACATTTAAGAACATGGGTTTGAAAAATAGCGAACACATTGGACGAATTGCCATTCATCCCACCAACTCCGATATCGTGTATGTTGCAGTATATGGACCATTATGGAATTCCGGTGGTGATCGTGGGATCTACAAAACAACCGATGGTGGCAAAAACTGGAAACAGATATTAAATATCAGCGAACACACCGGATGCAATGAAATTATCATTGATCCAAGGTATCCAGATATTCTCTATGCAGCAGCTCATCAAAGACAACGAAAAGTGTTTGCTTATATCGGTGGTGGGCCAGAATCAGCTTTATATAAAAGTACCGATGGTGGAACTAGCTGGAATAAAATCATGCAAGGATTACCAGGTGGAGACTTAGGCCGGATTGGTCTAAATTATTTTCCAGGAAATCCGGATATCCTGTATTGTGTGGTTGAAGCTGGGGAAGGCAAAGGCGGAGTGTTTAAAAGCACGGATCGTGGAGCCAGTTGGGACAAAAGAAGTGGATATACAACTTCAGGAAATTACTATCAAAAGCTTTATTGCGATCCTAAAGATGAACAAAAAATATTTGTCATCAATACTTATATGGGCGTGAGCCGGGACGGTGGAAAAAATTTCTCAATTCTGGGAGAGAAAAGCAAACACATCGACAACCATGCAATTTGGATTAACCCAGACAACACCCATCATTACCTGGTGGGTTGTGATGGAGGTTTATATGAAACCTTTGACGATGCGGCCAACTGGCATTTTAAACCGAATCTTCCGGTTACACAATTCTATAAAGTTTCAACGGACAATGCTTTTCCTTTTTATCACATTCATGGAGGAACACAAGACAATTTCAGCATAGGCGGACCATCGCGTACTACGAGTATCAACGGAATTGTAAATTCAGACTGGTATTTTACCAGCATAGGAGATGGCTTTGAAACACAAGTCGATCCTACAGATCCCAACATCATCTATGCACAATCACAGTATGGCGGGCTATTGCGTTATGATCGAAAGAGTGGCGAATATTTAGACATTAAACCCTTAGAAAAAGAAGGAGAGCCAGCCTATCGATGGAATTGGGACGCACCATTGGTGATTTCATCTTTCAATCCGCAACGGTTGTATTTTGCAGCAAACAAAATATTCCGAACGGATGATCGTGGCAAATCATGGACGGCCATCAGTGGTGATCTTTCAAGACAACTCGATCGCAACCAATGGAAATTAATGGGAAAGGTCTGGAGTGCAGATGCCATTGCAAAAAACGGATCAACCGATATTTATGGAAATATAACCAGCCTGGCAGAATCAACTTTAGATGCCAATGATTTGTGGGCAGGTACAGATGACGGGTTGATTTATCATACTACCAACGGTGGACAACAATGGATAAAATTTGATCAACTACCTGGTGTTCCCGAACGATCTTATGTTCACCAAATTATAGCATCCAGATTTGATAAGAACACAGCTTATGTGTGTTTTAATCATCATCGTTACGGAGATTTTAAACCCTATGTTTTAAAAACCATGGATGCAGGGAAATCATGGATTTCTATTCAAGGAAATTTGCCGCAAAGAGGATCGGTTTATTCCATTGCAGAAGATCATGTTTTAAAAGATTTACTTTTCATTGGAACAGAATTTGGAGTTTATTGTACAGTTGATGGCGGAAAGCAGTATATCCAGTTGAAAAATGGATTGCCCACCATTGCAGTAAGAGATATAGAAATTCAAAAAAGAGAAAACGATTTAGTCCTTGGTACTTTTGGAAGAGGCTTCTATGTTCTAGATGATTATAGTCCATTGCGTCAGATCAATTCAAAAGAATTGGAAAAAACAGCATTCATCTTTCCTGTGAAAAATCCATGGATGTACATTGAATCAATTCCATTGGGTGTGAGGGGAAAAGGTTTTCAGGGAGAAAGCTTTTATACTGCAGAGAACCCAAAACCCGAAGCCATCATTCGTTTTTATCTCAAGGAAGATTTGAAAACCATTCAACAGATCAGAAGGGATCGTGAAAAAGAATTGACCAAGCAAGGGAAAGATATACCTTATCCAAGTTTGGATTCTCTGCGTATGGAAGATGAACAAGAAACTCCTCATTTGCTATTTACTATCTCCAATGCAGAAGGACAAATCATACGGAAAATTAAAACGGCTGCCAGGAAAGGGATCGGTCAAATTACATGGGATCTTCGCAGCGCCTCCTTCAGTCCAATTGAATTTAATTCATTCGACGAATCATTTGTTTTTTCATCACAAGAAACCGGTTACCTCGTTGTTCCTGGAATCTATACCGTACAAATGTCAAAATTTGAAGATGGAAAATATTCAGATCTTAATCAAAAACAATCCTTTGAAGTAAAAGCATTAAATACAGCAACATTACCGGCAACAGATAAATTGGCTCTGGATGAGTTTTCAAAAAAAGTCGGAAAACTTCGTATCATATCTGGTTCAATCAGTGCTTACCATAGTGAATTGATGGAGAAAATTAAGTACATTAAAAAAGCCATCATTGATGCACCATCTCTTGAAACCAATGTAGCACTCGAACTTAAATCAGTTCAGGAGGTGTTGAATAGCATTCAAACGAGATTGAATGGAGACAATACACGCGCAAAGCGAGAATTTGAAACGGTTCCTTCCATTAACGGTAGAATTGGAAACCTGGTATATGGTTTATGGTCTACAACTTCAGCACCAACAACCACTCATGAGGAATCATATGTGGTAGCTTACAAGCAATTGCAGGTGGTTCATTCGGAGCTTAGCGCTGCCGGAGAACGCTTAAAGAAAATCGAGCAACATTTGGATGCTTCTGGTGTACCTTATACTCCGGGGCGTAAACCCGTTTGGATAAATAAGTAATTGATAAAAGGGAAGCGTTAAGGTTGTTTCCGATAAACGAACAAGTGTTCTCCTATCGGATGGCGGTATAAATAACCTGCTAACAATTGATTTTTAAGTTCAGATTCATCCGAACGCTCGTCCCAAAGGATGTAATCTGGAGCATGAGATCGTATGCGATCGATTTCATGGGAGGCGTCGATATCCAGTGCGCGACGATGCTCTTTGTTCCATATCAAACTGCTGTGTACATAAGGGCATAGACTTTTTTGATTGAATAAAAAATACAATAGATGGTGACTGTTCCCGGGATAAAATGTTTCACCTGGTTTGAGCTGCTGTATTAAATATTCATAGACTTGTTTTATGGGTTCAGGTTTTAAGGTAAAGGCTTTGTAATGTGCGACCATCAGTCCACCGGTCAATAAACTTAAGCCACTGATCACAAGCCATAATCTTTTTTTTGTCCAATGAATAAATTGTAGACCATGACCATTCGTAAACCAAAATCCGAACATTAAAGATACAGCAGGCATAATCTGGATAAAGTAATGCTCAAAGTATTTTCCGGGATAGAGGATAATCATCAAATCCATAACTATCCAAAGGATCAGTAAACTTTTGTATGGATGAAGTTTGAATACACCTCGAATCAAACCCCAAAAAACAAGCAGTGTGACAGGGGCAAATCGAAAAAAGAAATCTGCAAAAAACTTGAGGCGTTCAAATATTGTAGTAGAACTTGCATACTGGGAACCAACTTTAGAATTGATGGATAAATACAAATCTAAACTGTTATGGTGAAAATAATATAGAAGGATAAATCCGGTAACCAACAGGTATCCGGTGGCAATCCAACGGACCCTGTTCATCAAAATGTCATATCCTTGCTGGAATCGATACGCTTGTATGGCGAAATACATTATGAATGCAAAAACATCGGCAGCGGCAACGTACTTGATGTGAAAAGCGGCTCCAAAGCAAATCCCGACGGCAAAATTCATCCAAGACGTATTAAAAAATAGCAGTAAGTAAAGTGCCATTACAATAAATGCCATAAAGAATATCTCGGTATTGGGTCCGAGGCCCCAACGGGTGAAAGTCGAAATCATCAATGTGTAGGTAATGGCACTAATCCAGGAGGCTGCTTGATTTCCTGTCCACTTCCATTGGAGAGAATAGATTATAAATGAAGTGAAAGCGATGAAGATGGAGGTAAGCAGACGTAGCATAAAAATGGACGAGCCGGTAAATTTTAGCATTATACCATATAGCCAAAAAATACCTATAGGCTTGGTGTCAATTACATCTTTAAGATACACAGCACCATGGTTGAGTTCATTTGCAATAACGAGGTATGTGGATTCATCATGATCGATAATCCAAGGAAAGAAACTGAAAAACCGAATGAGTAGCGATGAAGCTACCAAAATTCCAAAGGTCAACCAGGCTTTTTTGTTGTATTTCATAGGTTGGATCGTCCTAGAAGCTAGGAATATGTTTGTGGAAAGTTATTAAGAATTATTAAATTCCCATTGAAAGATGAGAATTCTTCTATTAACAAATGAGTACATGCGACTTATTTTTATTTAATTTGTTCACATTTGAGCGAGACAAGATTCTAATAGTAAACTGTGCAATTAAAGGCACTTAGTTAACGATGGGTAATTGTATGTCCCAATGGAATTGGAGAGTATGAAATAGCAAGGTTGAGTTAAACTGATTTTTATAATAAACCAAAAGAGGAATTCAATGATAAAAGTGATCAAAGCTACAAAACACCATCTGGATGATATCGCAGAATTATTTGATGCCTATCGTCAATTTTACGGGATGCCTCCAGATCCTGTTTCGAGTAAGGCATTTATTGGAGAAAGAATGGAACGGAAAGAAAGTCAGGTGTATTTGGCAAGTTACCAAGGAGTATCAGCTGGCTTTATTCAAATTTATCCATCGTTTAGTTCGGTAAGTATGTTTCCAATTTGGATATTGAATGATCTATATGTTCATCCCGACTTCAGAAGAAGGAAGGTAGCAGAACATTTATTATGTCACTTGGAATTGGAAGCAAAATTGCAGGGTATAGGTAGAATTAGCCTGGAAACGGCCCCAGATAATATTAATGCACAGGCACTTTATCTTAATCATCAATTTGAAAAATCCCCATTTTTAATTTTTGAAAAGGACATGCCTGGAGAGAATTAAAGGAATGGATAATGGAATTATTGTCAAGTATGCATATTTTTTATATGTAGAACATCATGAGGCTGAATCACCGGCAATTTATCTGCAAGATTTGAGCAAAAAAAAATCCGGGGTGCTTACTCCCCGGATTGTGCGAAATTTTGGTTATTAAACTATGCTATAGAACAAAGATAGAAGAAAGCCTGATTACTTGACAATTATTTTTTGGCTAATAACTTTTTCACCTTGGGTTACTTTGAGGATCATTGTACCCTTGATGTCTTCAATTTGAATTTCTTTATTATATGTACCATTAAAATTATCAATCCTTTCTTTAAAAACTTCTTTGCCATTCAGGTCCAACACTTCAACTGTTGTAGGAAGGTTTTTTCCCGTAAAAGAAATTTTCATCTGGCCGTTATTTGGATTAGGACTTCCGGTTAAGACTTCAACATTCAGGGATGACTCTGAATCTGTTCTTATGTCTATGACTTTTTCCTCAGGATTTTTTTCATCTTGTTTGATTTCAATTTCTTTTATGACTTCACCATGATCTCCATCATCTTTTTTAATGATGATGACTTTTTGATCCTTTCCACCGTCTGCCTTGCGAAGAACTTTTACTTTTTTATTTTCATCACCTTCTTTTAGGATGATCACCTCATCTTTTTCAATTGATGAACCAGGACAGGATTTAATGCATTGTACCTTGCATTTTTTTTGCGAAGCACAATTAGATTTATTCATTACTTCTGCCTTCCTTTCTTGCAATGTAGCGGTAGCGGATTTGACTTCAGTTTCCCTCAAGTATTTTATTTTAACTTTATCTCCGGGATTATTTTTGGCCAATATAGAAATAACGGATTCAACATCTTTTGTTTTTTTACCATTTACGGAAATCAGAATATCTCCGGCGACCAATCCGATTTTTTCAGCGGCAGAACCTTCAAACACTTCAGAAACTTGTGCGCCATTGGCTCCATCAACATTTTCCAGTTGAACTCCAAGAACCGCTTTATTTGGAGAAGTCTGTGTATTTGCAGTAACCCATTGCATACCTTCAGGTATTTCATGGCCCATCATATTTTTCTCATGGTCGTCTGCATTCTTTTTTCTGACGATGACCTTTACTTTTTTATCACCACTACCGTTGTCAATCTCACTGACATCAATGTTTTGGAGGTCAATTCCCTCCATATTAATTTCATTTAGCTCAATGTTATTGAGCAGGTCACCTTCAAGCGTGTCGAGAGTTTCTCGAGTGGTTTCAACGCCGTTGACGTTTTCAACTTCAATTTTCTTAATAATAACTTTGGATTTTTTTTCACCACTTTTGTTTTCTTGTGCAAAAACAAAAACAGTCGAAAGGAGAATGATCAATGCGCAGTTCACTAATTTTTTCATATTTCAATTTTTAATTTATGGATGATTCGTGATATAATTGATTTGTAGGTGCTGGATGATTATCATCATTTTTCTTCGACTCCGTACGAATGAATAAAATTTTCTGAGCAGGGAGTTTATGGAAACTTTTCCCTTGATTGCTGATAATCCAGGCTCCGTCTCCGTCAACCAGTGGAATGGAGTCCATGTAAACTTCCTGTTGCTGCAAGAGTTGGATGACTTTATCAGAAATTTCAGGAGCTTCGGGATTCACGTGAATGGGCAGATGGGATTGTTGAATAATGATTTTAACGTATGCCAGTTCAGATTTGGAAGATTCAGAAATTACTGGTGATATTTTTTCCAACTTTTTTGAAGCGCTTTTTGGCTTAACGGTAAGTTGAGATTTGTGGGATTTCTGCACTTTAGCCAAGTTACATGGTGGATTAATTGTTGCTGCGATGAATGGTTGAACCACAGGAATCTCATTAAGCATTAAAGCTGATGCAGGTTGGCAGATCGTGTTGGCTTTTTTATCATTTGGAATCAAACAAAAGAACAATAAACAGGAAATAGCAACGATGAGGCTAAACGTATTTTCACGTTGTGTTTTAGTATTGCGTATGCTGAGTAAGGATTCAATGCGACGACGAAGTTGATTCTGCTGACGGAAAAAAGGTATGGAAAACAAGGGAATCAAACCACTTTGCTCTTCCACTTTCAAGATCAACTTGGCGTACAATAAGGGAGATTTAATATACGCATTAGCTTTTTCATCCGCCAGTAACTCCCTGTCTAACTTGATATGACTGATAAAAATGTGTACCGCTGGATTAAAATAAAATACTATTTCGATCAACTGTATAAATAAATTTATCCAATGATCCTTACTGCAGATATGAGAAATTTCATGAGCAAGAATGCATTCAATTTCTTTGGGTTCGAGTTGGTTAATCCAGGAAGTTGGAACAATGATAACGGGTTTTAACACACCGGTTACAAATGCAGAACCAATGCGGTTGGAATGGATAAGTAAAATGTTTTTACTCTGATTAAAATGATGACAGATGTTTTCATAGTGTCTCAACCACCGCGCGTCTTGCAAAGTAGTTGATTGAGCAATGAGTCTTTTGAGAAATAAATAGCTCAGTAAAAATCGCAGAATGAAAATCACACACCCGATAAGCCAAACGGCATAAATCCACTCAATGGCTTTATCGCCAAGTACAAAACCCATAAAATCATAAGGTTGGGCATTTAAATTCAAGTCTTCAAAATAGTGCAAGATGAAATTATTCAATGTAAGCACAAGAAATGCGATCAAGCTTACCAATGAAAGAACATAACGCTTCGCAGCACCCGGTTTGAAAAAAGTGCGTAGAGCCCAGACCATCAAAATCATTACAGCACCTGTCCACAAGGATTCAACCAGGCTGAATACAATGGCCTCGCGCAATGATTCAGAGCTTTCAATAATGTTTGCCAACATACTCATTTTTTATTTTCAAGTTGTTGAATCAATTTTTTTAAATCGCTGATCTCTTCCGCACTGGCTTTATAATTTCCCAGGGTTTGGACCACTAATTCCATTGGAGAACCCTCAAAAACCTGATCTATCAAGTCCTTTACAAAATTCTTTTTTACAAGGCCTTCTTTAATGGCAGGAGAATAAATATGAATCTTGCCTGTGGCTTCTCGTTTGACCAGGCCTTTTTCAAACATGATTTGAAGCATTTTAAGGCTCGTCGTGTATCCCACGTCTTTTCTCAAATTCATGGCTTCGTTGACCTGTTTTACAGAGCAAGGTCCGTTTTTCCATAGAATTTGGAGAATTTCTAGTTCGCCTTCTGTGGGTCTGAATTCCTGTTTACTCATCTGATGCGTGCTGTCTGGTGAACAAATATGATAATCTTCCCCAAATCTACGAATAGTTTCGTATTATTTAATATTATTTTAACCAAATATTCCTGAAATTTTAGTGAAACAGATTCACGTGAAGGAGGAAAAACCACCTATAAAATAAGGGATCAGGTAGCATTTGGCTGAAGTTTCCATCTGCGGTGGCTCCATAACCAAATTGACGGAGACTTTTGTATAGCCTTCTCCAGCCAGTGGGCATAGCGGTGGGTAATTTGTTCGGCAGTCACCGGCTCAAGACCATCCCACAAGCACACGAATTCAATGGCATACTGCCCGCGGCCGGTTTTTAACATAAATGGAAAATACACACTGGCATGTAATTTAAGGGCCATGTTGGAAGTACCGGGTAAAAAGGCCGTGTGTTGATTTAAGAAATCAATCCAGTGTACATGGTCTATATTGGGCGGACTCTGGTCGCCAATAAAAAAAGAAAGGTATTTCTCGCCCGACAATGACCTTCGTAATAGATAGCGAAAAGCCTTGCTGGCGGATACCGTTTTTAACCCAAATCGCTCCCTAAGGGAGATCATCCAACCATTCATGTAGCGATTCGAAAGCGGAAGATATAGAGAATATACAGGACATTTGAGATGGCTTGTTATACCGGCAAACCATTCCCAATTGCCCAGATGAGCTGTATATAAAATAATGGATTTTCCATGGCTTATTTCATGCCGCAAGACATCTATATTCTTATACACAAACCTTTGGTCCAATTCCAAATTGGATAAACTGGCAGTCTTAAGGGATTCCACCAGGAGGTCGGCAAAATGTTTATAAAAATCTGAGGCTTTCTTTTCAATTTGATCACCATGATCCGTGGGGAAGGCATTTCTTAGATTGGCCAACACCACCTTTTTACGGTAGGTCAATATACGATAGATCAGCCAATATAGGAAAGAGGAGATTCGGTACAATACCACCAAAGGCAGTAAAGAAATCAGGTATAATGGATAATACTTAAATTTCATTTTGACAAAGGCTGTAAAGTTAAACTCAAATTATACAATAACGTAAATTCCTCATCGAGCGGAGGTTCACTTATTAGCGATGGTTAGGCATTTGAAAACGATATCCGAGCATTTGCACAAATGCCCAATAGAATTATAATTGCTGAGTTTTACAACAGTCGACCAAACTATTGCCTATACGATGCATACTGCTGGCATTCTTAGTCAGTTTGTTTTGTGTCAATGAAATACCTTATTTTATCTTTGCCTTTCCCGGCAATTCGGTTGTAAAATTTAATGGCTCTTTCGTTAAAAACAGGGGTATGCCACTGAATATTTATACATTTATTTTGTTTGGAAATTTCTTTTAGTTTTTCAACAACTACTTCTCCAATTCTGTGTCCTCTGAATTCTGGCTCTAAATATAAACAATCCAAATAAAGAAATGTCTGTGCATCCCAAGTTGAAAAGTCAAAAGTATAAGAGAAATAGCCTTGTAAAATATTTTGACTTTCAATAACAAAACAAAACAATTTTGGACTGTCTGAAAATAATGCGTTTTTTAATGAGCTTTCTTTTCCTATTGGGTCATAAGTTGATTGCTCAAATTCCGAATGTTTGCCACATAGTTCAACCAATTTTGGTAAATCTTTTACCGTACATTCTCTAATTATATATTCCATTGTTGATTGATTTCTGTTTGTAAAAATTCAATAAAATGATTAAAATAGTTAGGATACTTTTTATTATTCATAATGGCAATAAAATGTTTCCTTTTTAAACCATTCTTACCAATTTTGATAGTTTTTAGAGCATTGTCTTTTAAATATGGTTGTACTGCCCATTTTGCCATTGCCATAATTCCCATATCAGCTTTTACCATTTCAATTGATGCTTCTGTAAGCGGAAGTGGAGTGATTTTCTTTGGTGTGATTTTCGAAGGTGCTAAAAGGAATTGATGAATGGTAACTGTTTCCAATGGTAATGAATGTATAAGTAAATGTTCATTTATGAAATCTTCTGCAACCACATATTTTTTGTCCGCCCAAGAGTGACTAGAAGAGACAACCATAAGCATTTCATCTTGAAAAAGTTCCAAGTAGGTTATACAACTGTCTTTTATTGGGTCGCTGGTAATGGCAATATCAATAATATTTTCTTGTAATTTTTGCAATGGATAATGAGTGGCTTCCATGATGATTTGCAAATCGACATTGGGATAAATCAAATGAAATTGTTTCAAAACAGAAGGTAACCAATGATAGCTTGAATAACATTCAGTACTTATCCTAATGGTACCAAACTCTCCAAAAATCATTTGCTTTATTTCTCTATCTGTACTTGATAGTTTTTCTAAAACTTCGTTAGCAGTTTCATATAATTTTTCACCTGCTTTGGTTAGGATTAGTTTTTTATTTTGTCGTAAAAATATTTGTGTACCCAATTGATACTCTGCTTCCTTCAGTTGGTGGCTCAATGCAGATTGTGTTAAATGCAATTTATCAATGGCTTTCGTGATACTTCCTTCTTCCACAATTGCTTTGATGAGTTTTAAATGCCGTATCTCCATTTTTTAGATTGATGAAATAAGTACAAAGAAACAAAACTTTGGTTTGGCTATGTATGAAAATAACGAATGGTAATGATGAATCTTTTTCGTTTTTAATTGGTTAGCCATCATTGTAGTTTTGCACCATTAAATAATTTTATAAAACTGCAAAATGGATGCACAAATTAAACATTACGAAAACAAATTGGCGTTTGAAATGGACCCGTCAGATTTGTTTGATGCCTTAAGCAATGGCGAAAAAGTTATTGCTGTTGATGCCAGAAAATCATCTGGTTATGAATCCGAACATATTCCAACGGCTATCAATTTACCTCATCGTGAAATGAATGAAGAATCAACTAAACATTTAGATAAGGATTTCGTCTATGTTACCTATTGCGATGGAATTGGTTGCAATGCTTCTACCAAAGGTGCTTTGAAAATGTCAAAACTTGGTTTTAAAGTCAAAGAACTTATGGGGGGCATTGAATGGTGGAAATTTGATGGATATGCAACAGAAGGTATCAATGCAAAAGCTGAAGGTCAAAAAATAAAGTGTGCTTGTTAAATAAGTTTACTATGCAAATTACAATAAAACAGGCATCCAAAAATGATGCTATCTTACTATCACTATTGGCTCAAATCACCTTTAAAGAAGCTTTTGGTCATGTTTGGGATAAAGTAGTATTAAGAAATTACCTTAGGCATACATTTTCAGTAAGAAAAATGGAAAGCAGTATTGAGAAAAGCAACAATTGTTTTTGGATTGCATTTGTTGATGAATTACCTGTTGGGTATGCTAAACTGAAAATGTATAGTCCTTATGAAAAACTGAATGACCCCAATCCAGCCCAACTTCAAAAAATATATTTATTGAATGATTATATAGGGAATAAGATTGGTAAATTACTTCAGGATACAGTATTTGAGAAAGTTAAGGCAGAAGGTTTAAAAACACTTTGGTTGGCAGTTTGGGATGGTAATGAAAAAGCGATACGGTTTTATGAAAAACATGGTTTTACAAAGGATACTACATACCACTATGATTTTGAAGACATGAGCTTTGATTATGAAGTAATGGTTAAACTCTTTCACCAATGAAATTACAGCAAATATTTATTCCTTTCCTGCTTGCTTTGGCAGCAAGCATTGGAAATGCTATTGTAACCATTGGACAGAAAAAGGCAAGCTCATTTTCAAATCCATTTTTCTTTGGGGCTTTTTCACTATTATTTGCATCTGTTACACTTTTTATTATTGCAATGTTTTTTGGCACAAAAGGATTAGGCAATTATGTTTATGTTAATGGTAAATGGTTTGCAACTACTGGGGTAGGCTTGGTTTTTTTAAACATTTTTTTGTATTTTCTATATCGAAATTACGGAGCTGCGCACTATACATTATATTCTATATTAGCCATTGCTACCACTTCAATATTTGTTGCTATTTATATGTTCGATGAAAGAATAAATATTTATTATTGGATTTCGCTGATTTTTGCTTTACTTACTATTATGTTTTTTATGAAGGGAAAGTCAAGTTTGTCAAATTGATATTGACTGCTTATATTTTGATATTTACTATTTCTGGTTATTGCCAAAATAAAGAGGTTTTATTTATGTCAATGAATGATCCGACTCAAAATGATTACATGGTATAATCACCGGATTCATCTACAGGAGGTTTAAGGATATTACTGGGTTGCATTTGCTCAACACCATCTAAAATGTATGATGAGACTATCATTCCTTAAGTAGCCTGCAGGGGAGTGAATCCATTATTTATGAATTATTTTTTAAGGATTACCATGATTTAAGACTTGGTGCCGGTATTAAATAATTTCTCTATTTATTCAAATTGTTAAGCAACCGCAATAAGCGCATGTGGGTAATCATGCTCATCTGGGTTGAAATGATATGAAATATGGCTTTATGCATTCTTCACGGTTGAGAGAATTCTACGGAAATGTACCCAATGGAAACCATTGAATGCGATGGAAAACAAACCGTATATTTGTTGTCGTGGTTAATTGAAAACAATGCTTAAACCAACAGTATTGGGTAAAAATATTATTGACACACAAACTGATGTTTTCAAAGAAAGCAATCAACAATGGCTACTTCAATTTAAACAAAAGCATCAAAAGTTGGATGGGAACAGAACAAGAAACTCAATATTGCCTGAATCTCAAAAATTAGGATCTTTATATTCAAAAGTACGATCCGGAGGCGAGCCGGATTTAGTTCATTGTGATGTTTTGACGCAAGGATTAATTTTCATGGATTTCTCAGCTGAAAGCCCAGCAGGAAGAAGGAGTTTGTGCTTTAATCAAAAGGCAATGGACGGCAGGAATGAAAACAAGTCGAGGGTTTCAACATTGACGATGGCCGAAGCAATGGAAATAAGTACATTAACCGAACAAGAATATCAAAGGGTGCAAAACTTAGAACCGCTGGATACCAAAACATCCAGTTGGTGGTTAACGTCACTTCAAATCCTGAAAGAGGGTGATTCAGTCTACAGAGATCTTCGCTATGACCAGGTGTTAACCTATCACAATGGTGCCTCATACTATTATTTCGCCAGAGGTTTCAGGATATCTTTTAAACATTAATTCAATAAAAATGCAGCTGATTATCCGTTTAAAGAAATTAATCTTTATGAAAGTGAAAAGTTCTTTATTAAAACTAACGAATGTTAGTAACGAAATGAATTTATTGTATCCCCACATGGCGTTCACAGATCATCGTAGAAAGCAAAAAAAGAATTGGACGTCGCCATTCAACTATGCTGGGATACGATGTATCGTTTTATTGGGATTATTTTGGATATCTTTGACCACCCTTCTTTTCGCTCAAACCTATGGCCAAAATGGAATGGTGGTATCTTCATCACATTGGGCTTCAGATGCAGGGATTAAAATATTGAAAAAAGGTGGTAATGCCATAGATGCCTCAATTGCGGCCGCATTTGCTTTGGCAGTAACGCTACCTTCCGCAGGAAATCTTGGAGGAGGAGGGTTTTTGATCTTTAGTAATGAACAGGGGAAAGTAATTTCAATTGATTTTCGAGAAAAAGCACCGTTAAAAGCATCCCCTAAAATGTTCCTAGATGAAGAGGGTAAATTGATAGAAGAGAGCAACCATCGATCCATTCTCTCTATTGGGGTTCCAGGTACGGTTGCCGGTTTGTTTCTTGCGCATCAAAAATATGGTACTTTGCCTTGGAAGGATTTGGTTCAACCGGCTATCGAACTTGCTCAGGAAGGCTTTTCCATGAGCTGGTCTTTGTTTCAGGAAGCCCATTGGTTTAGGGACCATACCAAACCCGGAGACTTCATGCACCATTTCTTTGAAGATGAATCAGGCAATCTCACCTTACCAGGAAATCAGTGGAAACAACCAGCACTGGCTAAAACGTTGACTTTAATTCGCGACTATGGTCAAGATGCTTTTTATAGAGGATCCGTTGCTGAAAGCATTTCGTCCTTTATGAAAAAAAATGGCGGTATCATCACAACACAGGATTTCGATCAATATCATGCCATAGAAAGGCTTCCCGTTCACGGCACTTTTCGCGACCATGACATTTATTCAATGGGTCCTCCCAGCTCTGGAGGAATATGCCTGGTTCAAATGCTCAATATGTTGGAAACGGTCCCAGTGGATTCCATTCCATTTAACTCGACCAACTATGTACATCTGATGGCAGAGTTGATGCGTAGGACATTTGCAGACAGAGCAAAATATTTAGGTGATCCTGATTTCAATTCAGGGCTTCCCATCGGCCAGCTGATTTCAAAATCTTATGCTCAACAATGCCTTTCCAACTTCAACTGGAATCGAGCTAACGTCAGTGATACTTCCATTTTACAACCCATACAGGAACGCGATCATACCACACATCTATCCGTTATGGATCATAAAGGAAATGCTGTTTCGTTGACGTATACCCTTGAAGACTGGTACGGTTCCAGGATCGGGATCCCGGAACTTGGATTTATTTTTAACAACGAAATGGGAGATTTCAATCCGGTTCCCGGAACAACAAATCAACAAGGCCAGATAGGCACAGCACCCAATACCATTGCACCCGGAAAGAGAATGTTATCCAGTATGACGCCAACCATTATCCTCAAACAGGGCAAACCGGTAATGGTCATCGGATCCCCGGGAGGCCGAACCATCATTAACACCGTATTTCAAACGATTGTGAATGTGTTGCAATACAAAATGCCTTTGAAACATGCCATTGAAGCCATGAAAATTCACCATCAGTGGTTGCCGGATGAAGTCGTTTACGAAAATTATCTGTTATCTCCCGATACCGTTAAGGCCTTAGAAGAAAAGGGACACCGTATGCGTTCGGTTTCAAATTTAGGTTCGTTGATGGGTATTTTATTTGATACTAAAAACCGTCTTTTTATTGGAACTGCCGACAGTTCTGCGGCCGATGGAGAAGCATTAGGGTATTGATGTAATGAATATGAGCACAATGGTTAAAAATAAATTTATTTTATGTACTGCTGTATGGGGACTTTTTTTCTTATCGACCCGAGCACAGCAGAAGGAAAAATTCCGCGTAATTGCATACTATGCAGGCAGTGCAGAATTCATATCTCAATATGAAATTGAAAAAGTAAGCCATTTAATCTATTGTTTCGGTCAACTTAAAGGAAACGAGTTGCATTTTGGACATCGAAACGATACCATTGCATTGCAGAGCATGGCCAAATTAAAATTGAGGAATCCGGATTTAAAAATTATGTTTTCTTTGGGTGGATGGGGTGGTTGTAAAACATGTTCGGAGGTTTTTTCTTTAGCCAGCAACCGCAGGGCATTTGCAAAGTCTGTTAAAGTCCTTGCGGATTTTTTTAAAGTCGATGGCATTGATCTGGATTGGGAATATCCAGCCATTCAAGGATATCCAGGTTTTCGTTTTGATTCAACGGATAAGGACCATTTTACGGAATTACTTCATGAAATGAGAACCATCCTGGGGCCGAAATTTGAAATAAGTTTTGCTGCCGGTGGTTTTTCTGAATTTCTCCAACATTCCATCCATTGGAAACAAGTCATCAAATCGGTGGATTTTATTAACCTCATGAGCTATGACCTCGTGCATGGTTACAGCAAGTGGAGTGGACATCACACGCCCCTATATTCCACTCCGTATCAAAAGGAATCCACAAATCATGCCGTTCAGTGGTTACTTAGCCAGGGTGTCCCATCACATCAGTTGGTCATCGGTGCTGCTTTATATGGTCGATTTTTTAGGATTGATGAAGGCCATCCGGTGAACCTCTACCAACCGTGTCGTTTTTCACACAGCTTTTCTTCAAAGCATGCATCAGATAGTTTATCAGAAAGCAATGGATTCATCGTTCATTGGGATAGTACTGCACATGCACCGTATGCGATAAACAATGGTCGAAGAATGGTAGCCAGTTATGATGATGAACGTTCCATCACAGCAAAAGTCAAGTATGCAAAAGAACATCAATTGGGCGGCATCATGTTTTGGCAATTATGGGATGACAGCAAAACCAATGGTCTGTTAAATATCATTCACCAGCAATTGAAAAAGTAAGTTATGGATTATCCAAAATAATTATTTTGTTGACTTATAATGTAATTCCCGTTTAGGAAAACCCCAAATATATCATTTTCTAAATTTTATACATCATACCCAATCAAATGAAAGAGTCATTACATTTATGCAATAGAGAAATACCTTTACAATAATATTTATATTTTTGAACTCGAAACGAAGCTTGTGAATTTAAATATAGTATATGGTTTTCCAATTTAACTTTTTACTATGGCTTCAGATAATACGAAAAATAGGCTATAACGCGATTTGTGTTCTGGCACTATTACACTTGGTTATTGCAGTAACTGCGAGAGATAGAGATAGTCTAAGAATGGTTTTAAACTTAGAAACCAGAGCGGATAAATTGTTTTACCTCAATCTCGAAATGGCCAACAGTTTTTATTTTTCATCACAGCCAGATAGTTTTGATCATTATGTAAAACAGATGTTTGTTATTGCAACAGCCTTGGGTGTTGATTCAATATCAGAGCGGTCTTATAATTTTATGTCAGATAATTTTAGCGCTCACAATGACTATACGAATTCACTCAAGTGTTTGGAAAAAGCAATTTATTACTGTAAAAAAGGCCCCCCATTCCGCAGCCTTTCTTTTTATTATAAAGACATCGGGGCAAATTATAAAAAGCTGAATAATTATGAAATTGCTAAGCACTACTTATTAAAAAGTATATTACTGGCAAAGGAGGAAAGCATGGATATGGAAAGGCAATATACTCACTTATCTGAAGTATATCTTGGCCTAAACCAATTGGATTCAGCCTACTATGCTATTCAAAAAGCAGTGCAACTTAATCCAGATACAACAGACATTTATGGCCAAGCAAGAATTTATTCAGTTTATGGACGGGTATTGACACACAGGAGAGAATTTAAACTAGCAGCCTCATATTTTGAAACCTGTCATCAGATGGTTCGTGAATATAACATAAATTCAAATCTCCTGGATTATGAAAAGTATTTTTCAGAATTGCTGATTGAAATGAATGATTTACCTTATGCAAAAAGTGTCTTGGAAGAGGGCATTCAGCGGGCAAAATTAATTAATGATTTTGATTATGTAGCTTCTTTAATATTGTTGAAAATAAGACTTTATCAGAAATCAAACATTGATAAATCTTATGAATTTGCATTGGATTATAATGAAATAAAAGCAAAATCTACTGATCATGCCAATAGACAAAAAGTTTTCAGTGACGCATTGTCATTTTTTATCATGAATCAGCAAAATGAGGCAAATCAAATATTAGAGATCAAACGAAGAAATTTGCTTTTGGGTTATTTGGCTTGTGTTGTCATAATAATTACTTCATTTTTGATCTTTTTTGTATTATCGAAAAACGCTATCGTCACCGAACGTTTAGTTAAAAATATTGGAATGGTAATCCTCGTCATGTTATTTGAATTTATTTATGTACTTATATTTCCTTTTCTATCTCATTATTTTGAAGGTAACCAAATGTTTTTGGTCATTTCGTTAGTTTGCATTAGTGGCATCGTCATTCCGATTCATCACAGGGTTGAGCACACGATACTTGAATTACTTCGTAAGAAGAATTTGGAAGCTCATTCGATCAGAGCACAGTCAAAGTTTAGTGAACTTCAAGGTTATCATAATGAGTAAGAATCTTGCAGCCTTAATGTCATTTATGTTTCTCTGTATTTCTTTACAGAGTCAGCATCGCTCCTCAAATCTAGAACTTAGAGACAGCTTACATAAATTACTTAAAAGTGAAGTATCTCCTGAAAGACGATATGACCTTTACTTAGAATTATGCAATACATTTGTTTATAGTGTTCAGCCGGATAGTTTTCGAAAATACAATGATTCAATGTTTGTTATTGCCAGGACTTTGAGGCAAGATTCATTGTTAGGCACAGCGTATGCTTATAAAGCTACCATGTATGGAATGCTAAATGAAATTATGAATTCTATGGAGAACTATTTCGAAGGATTGAAATACCTTGTGAAAGATAATTGTTTATTCAGGAAAAGTTTCGTCTATAAACAAATGGGGGTTGAGTTCAGAAACATAAGTGATTACCAAAATTCTATATATTATTTGTCAAAAGCTCGCGAAAACTTACCCCAAGAAGGCATATTGGCCAACAGGGTATTTACCAATCTTTCAGATGCATTTATTCTAAATGGACAATTGGACTCGGCCATCGTTTATGCTCAAATGGCATTCCAAATGACGGAACCGAAAAAGGATCCATATGGGTATTCCCGTGCTCTTTTTTTATTGGGATTTTCATATCTGTCTATCGGTAAAAATGAACTGGGAAAAGAATACCTTAATCAGTGTATAGCCTTTAGTGAAGAGCAGGAAATATTTTCCCCACTGAGTTCTAGTCAGGTAATCCTGGCAGAGTATTATTTCAATACAGGAAAACCGGAATTGGCAAAACAATTTTGTCTAAATGTTTATCAACGAGGTGATCATCAAATTGGTGGAAACAATATTTTGAGCAAATGTTATCAAATTTTACAGAACTGTTACAAAAAGGAGGCGAAGAAAGACAGTTTTATGATTTTCTTCAGCAAGGATGCCGTTTTACAATCCAAAATTCATGGTGAAGCCCTATTGAACGCAGTTCACAACCTACAAGTTCAGCAGGTAATTTTTGAAAAACACCAGGAAGACATACGGGCTGAGCGAGAATTGACTCATAAAAAACAAGTGCAATACGCCTTAATTGTAGGTCTTATCATCATTCTACTGCTTGTTCTGGTTTTCTTGTCTAATTCATATTTAGCCAACAAATTGATATTAAATGCTGTGGCTTCGGTAATTATTTTGACTACATTTGAATTGCTGAACATAATATTTCATGAATTTATTGAAGAAATCACACACCATAATCCTGTTTGGATGTTGTTGATGGTAACCTTGGTTGCCATTGCCCTGGTACCCGTTAGAAAAAAATTTCAAGAAATAATTACCTACTACTATACAAGATGGCATCATCAAACTAGTTTTAATTATACTAAGAGATATATGCAGCAAGAAGATAAATAATGGGAGCTCATTCAAAATCTGATATTCATTCTTTCTTTTTATGGATTAATTTTCATAGATAATTGATTTTTCAGGCGATTGGCCATATGCAATTCATATCCTTTGATAAACTATTTGGAATTTATTGTTTTTATACAATATTTTGATATCCATTATGTCGCCACTCTCCAAAAAAAAGTTATACAGTTTACTTGTATCGGTTTGTAAAAAGTATTCTGGTAGTTTGGCTTGCTTGTGGATTGAAGATCATGCGGCAGATTTTATAAAACTTTATCTTGGGATATTCTTTTACACTCATTCATACAACCCTACATCAGGATTACCATCCCCATTATTATCAAAACCGGTTACCTTGATTTTAATTTTCAAAAACCCGTTTGTTCCAGTAGTACCAAATTGATCAAGAACACAAATCAAAGCGTAAGCATCTCTATTTTCAAGATGTGTTCGGATCGCAAATACCTTACCGTTTAATTTGGTCCTGCTTTCATATTTTTCTTTGAAACCTGCCGTTTGATTGATGACAGCCAGGAGTTGATTGTTGTTCTTAATTTTATCGAATTTATCAACCGTCAGATTCGTCAAAGCAATTTCACTTTCATTGGCCTCTTCCCATTGTCGCATAGGTATATTGGCATCTTTGTATCTCGGGCCCCTAAAATAATAATTGGCAAATACATCATTCTTGACATAAGCTGGAGTTAACAATGCATACATGGGTGCAGAGCCATAATAATCAGTAGCAGTATATACCAGATCCACTCCAGCCGTATTTTCTGATGCTTCAATGTCATCCAGTACGGAACCACTCATCACGTCAAGATAACAACCGTATTGTTTGTGATTTTGGTTTCCGAGATTTGCCGTACCATCTGAATTGTAACTTGGTGATTCTGGAACAAAGTCATCACTAGGCATTTCATGTTCAGGTGAAGGGATTTCCTGTGAGGTCGATTCAACAGGAGAACTTTGATTAGAAGACTGTTCGGAATCTTGTATAGAGGTATTTGATTGTTCTTCTGCAGAGTTGTTTTTATTGTGTAATCTGAAGATGGGCTCAAATATTTTTATTATACTTTTTACATTTTTTATGCCAGACTTTACATTTTCACCAGCCTGAGTCATTTGTGCATTCATTTCCGCACTTCCTTCCTGAATTTCTTTGGATGTTTTATTTATTTGTTCCGTTGACTTTACGGCTTTATTTATACCAGTCTTTTTTGTCTGCCCGGATTGCGCTTGCAGTTCGGGTGAAAAGAAGTAAAAAAAACTGAGAATTAGTACAGAACTGAGAAAAGAATTTGGTTTCATTTGCTATAAATTTAATGAATGAATAAATAGAAGAAAAGAGAAACCGGATCACTCTCCAGATGTGAGCATAGCTAGTAATCCGGCGGGTCAGCCATTAGCTTTTTGGATTTTTACGAAGGGAATTATTTTTTGCATTTGCATCATCATTGTTTTTGTTGTTATCGGTGAATATATCAGGATCATAGGTAATAATCACTTCGTAATCAGGAGGAAATTCATTGCTGTTCTTGAAAGCAGGTCTTTCGTGAACAATGCTGATCTCCTGGTTGCTATTAAGGTTGGTAAAGGGCAAAGTCTTCACCATTTTCTTATCCGCGGTCGAATTTATTTCCCAGAGTTGAATCAATTGTTGGTTGGTATTGGAAGTATAATTTTTTCCCCCAATGTTTTTAACCTTACCGGTTATTCGCAAAATGTCTCCTGTGTTTCTTTTAATGGTCTTGAATTCAATGGAGGTAACTGCAGGATCTATCGTATTTAAGTAAATTGCTTTCTTGCTATCTAGTGTTTGATTCGGAAGTGTGGCGGCCTTTTTAGTGACCTGTGCGTTTACGGTTAGACTGATTAAGAACATTGAACAGAGAATGAAAAATGATTTATTTTTTAAATTTTTCATGGTTTGTAAATATTTATTGAGTGAAATAATGATTTGATTTTCAAAAAATATCAAGGTATTATTGAGCTATGCTTGCCACAAATGGGGTGTTGTTACCGTCAAAACGGACCAATGGTTTTGCACTTTGTGAATATATTTCCCGGTCTCCTGCTCCGTCTCTTGCTAGTATTCTCAGTGCGTCGACATTCCAGTTGTCACCGCCTATTCCTCCACCAAATGTGGTGATGAAACTGATGCTTTTAATTTTGTTGAGTGCAACTTCAGGCTTTAGTTTGACAGATACGGTCTCAGTATAGTTATTGATCCATCGGGCAGCCTTATTGATATTGGGAAATGTTTGCGTTGTGCCATCAATCAACTTAACAATCATATTGACATTATCATTTCCACCGCGGAGATCATCACCGCCTGTTCTTATTTCGACTAACAATTCTTTAACCATTCCATTTGGTCCTGTAGTTGGAGCTTGTACAAAAGGAGGCGCGGATGATTTGTACTTTTTATCTACAAAGTAGGTCATCCACTTGCATCTTTTATCTTCAACATAATAGAATGAATTATCTGCTAAATTGGGCACCAAGGTCATAATCTGTTGTGGAAAATTGGGATCGCATATAAATATTTTGAAATCTTCTTTATGGTCTTTTAAATCACCTTTGTATTTTCCCAATTGATACCCAATCGCTATTACCTGGTGATGTGGTTTGAATCCTCCATCTCCTGCTTCAAAGAGTCCCAAAGGCACAGGTTTTCCTGCATCAATGAATTTTTTAAGCTCCTCCAGTCTACCTCCGTTAAATCCTTGCAGTCCCCAATTAAAAAATTCATTGGTTCTCCAACCGAATGGATTGTTGATCAATTCCAGCCATTTATCTGCATTATCGATGACGGATTTGTTTTGGCGGTTAGCAATGTATTGTTGTAGTTTTGTTCCAGTTGCAGGGCGAAACGTTTGCTGAGGGGTTGGATTTTTAGTGAAATAATAATCCAGCATCGCATAAGACATGCCACCGCAAAGACCACCAAAGCGTGGTCCATTCACTCCGGCTACTGTAATTTCTTGTTGAAAGTCGTTTACAAATCTAAAGCCGTGAATTGCCGGATTGAAGCTCGTCATTTTTCTGTTGAGTAATGCGTCATTCACCAACTGTCTGTTCCCGACATTGTTTCTGAGCACTGAGGGGTTTATCTCTTGTGCCATGTTCATTTGGGTAATGAATACCATGGGTACAATGGATAGAATTAATTTAATTAAATTTTTCATGATTTTTGTTTTTAATTGGATAAAAGAATTAATATTTTTATAATAGATTATTTAAAAAAATGTAGTTTATCTTCTTGGAGCAGCCGTTCTTTCTTTATTAAAATGTATTCTCAAACTTTTAAGAATACTGAACCTGACTCCGGAAGCCATCCCATGATGAGAATTTGGGTTTCCCTTCAATTCAAAATCACCAATACTGAATGCAGTTGCAGCGGATTGATAAGGTATTAAAGTTGTAGTCGTTTCCTGCATACTAACATTTGATGAATAATCTAATGCCAGATCGTTAGACTTATGATGATCTCCAAGATTTGTTACAAATTCTATGACAATCCTATCCTCGCGAAGTGCATCCTGACTTACCGTATAACCATAACCCGCCGCCTGACCATTGGGTAATACTAATGTTCTCCTTAGCGCTGATACGGTTGATCCATCATTAGCAAATACGTATCTTTCGGGTGAAGGACCTCTGGCACTTGACATTAGGAGATTGGCAATGGTTCCAAAAACGCCTGCTTCAGGAAATACATTCTCTTTAATGAACATTGAAGCAGATGAATAATCACCCCGGCTCAGTCCATTATCGACAGTACCTCTATTTTGAGTTCTTGGACATGGAATAAGGACACCAGAAGGTAATCTTTCCAGAAATCTGATTTTAACCGTTCCAAAAATTCTGCGGCAATCATTGTTATGTATCTGAGTTGAAAACCCGCAAAAATTAAGATCCGCTCTGGTTGACCGAACGACTCGAATGGATTGAATATCGTTAGGGTATTCCGATCCAAAATTTGGATGATCACCGATGAATATACTTTCCTGCGGAAAATCTTCTCTAAAAGAAATGTAAGCAATGTATCCAGTTAATACTCTTAGTGATATATTTCTTCTGTTGGTGACTGAAGCAGGATAAGTAAAATCCCGAATTTCACCATTATAAAGAGAAGTTGTTCCGCCTCCACCAGGTCCACCAGGCATAGAATAGATAAAAATTTGTGCCTGGATAGAGGTTGAAATCGTGTAAGAACAGGAGATGATAAATAAAACCATTTTTAAATTTTTCATAATTTTTGTTTTATTGTTAATTGATGATACAAATTTCCGATGACCTCTGTGGATAGCCAAAAATCAGGCTTCGCATGATAATGTCTGAATGCAAGCGCTGCCTTCACATGATCATGTGAAGGCTAATTCGACGAGTCTGATTAAAGTAAATTACAATAGGAATGCACTCCCAGACTTTGTCAGGTTATCCTATTAAGAATGTTTTCCTTGTTATAGGATGGAGGCTGGAGTAATTAAATTAGAATATTTAAAAAGCGCTCATTGGTAAATTTATAAATGGCCTCAGTTGCGCTATTAACCTGAAGTTTTTTGTAGATTTTTTTGATGTGTGTACGAATGGTGTCAATGCTTAATCCGGAATGATCTGCTATCATTTTATAACTCATTCCTTTAACAAGACTTTGTAAAATTTGGTTTTCCCGTTCGGTTAAAAGTTCCAGGGTGCTGTTTTTGGAGGGGTTTATTTTGGAAAAACTTTGCAATACTTTTCGCGCCACACTGCCGGTCATGGGAGCGCCCCCGTTCAACACATCGCGGATTGCTGAAATCACGTTTTCAAAATCATTTTTGAGGAGGTAACCATTGGCACCGGCGCAAATGGCATTGTAGATATTTTCATTGTCATCAAAAATGGTTAACATAATTACGGGAATCTCAATAGCATTCGCCCGAAGAAGTTTTACGGCGGATACCCCATCCATCAACGGCATATCAATGTCCATTAAAATTACGTCTGGGGATTCACTTTTTAAGTCTTCCAGGATGGTAGCAGGATTTTGTTTGGCCAAAACAAGCTGATAATCATTATTCCATTGAAATAAAGCAGAAAGACTGTTTCTAAGATGTTCATTGTCTTCGTATATAAAAATTCTGATCGGCATATAGAATTGTTTCACCAAAGGTAGAGCAATTAATGAATTTATGGATTCACATAATCATGCGAAGGGAATGTACAATAAAACTTCTGTACCAGTGCTCTCTGTATGGATATCAATGCGACCACCGATTTGTTCTGCACGATGAAGTATACTTTTCATGCCAGTACCTGTGTTGTTTGAAGTTCCTTTCCAGAGTCCATTATCCCTGATACTCAATTCAAATCCGTTTGCCTTTTCCTGCCAGTTGATATCGACAACCGTGGCCCCGGCATGTTTAACAATATTATTGATGACTTCTTTAAAAATAAGTAGGACATCCTTCCTGGATTCAATGGATAGTGACTTGTTGAGTAAATTACCATCGACATTAAAGTTGACATGTATTCCCTGAGATTCGAGTGTTTTTGCTGCGAATTCAGACATCCGCGAACTAAGCGCTTCTAGCAATTCGGTATCCGAACGAATTGCCCAAACAATGTCACTCATATTTTGTTGAATCGCCTGACTTTGTTCTTTAATCTGGTCAATCATCAGTTTACTTTGCTGTGGAGCCTGTTCAAAATTCTGACTGGAAACTTTGCTAAGAATATTAATGCTCGTGAGTGTACTGCCTATTTCATCATGGAGATCACGAGCAATGTTGTTTCTAAGTGTAATCAAGGCTGACTGTTCCGCCACTTTCTTTTTTAATTTATAACGTGTAAACAATAAATAGGCCAGCAAGGCTGCAATTATGATAGCGACCATTCCTAATTGAAGGAGGTCGTTTTTCCTGCGAATTTCCTTTTCACGTAAGAGTCTATCCTGTTCCAGGATCTTAATTTCCTGCTCATTGTTGTGGTTGATTAATTCTTGTTTATCCCGTTCTGCAGTTACTTCTGTCAATCGCGCATCCTTGAGTTCCTGGTCCTTTTCCAAAATGATTATTTTATTTTCTCTTTGTAGATTGAGTAATTTGCTTACCCGAATAATTTGATTTTGTCTGTCGATTTCAGCCAGTTTCTGTTTTTGTTCTGCGGCCAGTTTGACCAGTAGCAATTCTTTCTTTTCCGTTTCGTACTTGAGATTTAATTCCGAAATCTCGGATTTTGTCTTCTCAGTGATCATGCTGTCCCGGTATAAGTAATTTTTAGTCAAGTGGGAAAAAGCTTCTGTAAAGTTGTTATGCGTTTTGTAAAACTCTGATTTAAGCTGATAATAGGTTTGAAATAGAGGCTTGCTTTGTTGCCTGCTGGCTATATCATAGGCATCTGTATAATAACTTTCTGCACGAAGAGAATCATTCATTTTGTCAGACAATTCTGCACAAGAGATGAGGGTTACAAACAACTTTCCCAAATCACCGCTCTCTTCATTCAAGGCTTTTGCTTCTAAGTACAGCTCCATCGCTTCAGAATATTTCTTCTGTTTGGTAAGCAAGTTTCCGGTATTGGAATAGGCTTGTGCCAAGGCATTTTTAGTCCCTACTTTTTTAGCATATTCCAAAGCCCGGTGCTGGTAAAGTAATGCGCTATCGGGCATCAATTGAGAATACACGGTAACCAGGTTACCTAATGTAGCGCTGATTCTTTTGACATCACCAATGGTCTCCTGGATGCTAAGTGCTTCCTTGAATAACTTCACGCAGGTTTGTTTGTCATTGAGGCGATAATGGCAAATGGCAAGATTTACCAAAGTGTTTGCAGTCTCTTTCTCATCGCCAAGAGCTTCAAAAATTCGAAGGGCTTTTAAATAATGATCACTTGAGATTACATACATGCCGAGCTTATCCGTTGAATAACCCAGGTCGACATAGCAAATACCAATATAAAGAGAATCCCTGATTTTCGAATAGAAATTTAAAGCTGTATGAAGGGATTCTATCGCTTTGGGATATTCATTGATCGTCCTGAAATACTGGGATCTTTGATGATGCGATAAACCCATCATAAGGCTATCCTGTAAGGTTAATCCAAGGATAAATCCTTCATTCAATAATTGTTGTACTTCATTATATTCCGTTTTCTTAACCTTAAGATCCGCCTTTTTAAGCAAGGCAAATCCTTCTCCCCTCTTGAAATTTCTTTGCTTACTATTTATTAAAGCGGTTCCAATAATTTTCAAAGCACTATCGAGTCTGCCCTCGTAATCCAGTTCATCGGCAAGATTTAATAACTTGTAAATTTCTGAAGAGTCCCTGTGTGTATATGTAGCCTGTGCTTCAACAATACCCGGAATGACCACCAGGAAAAAGATACACATCCGAAGTGCAGGCAATTTCATTCTGTTGGGTAACTTACCATTATAAAGCAAATCTAATTAAAAAAAGAAAGGGAAATATGGAAGATTTACCCGTTTGCTTGTGTTTCACATTCAACGAATATGGTTGAAAGCCCAAGGGAGCATCTATACTTCGTAAAATTTCTTTATGTAGCAAGGAATCGATCCTTTTATCGACTTAATCACTCGAAAGAAGTAAATAGGTAAAACAGTTATGGTTTACATTGGGAACTATTAGGTAATACGGATGGACTCTATTTTTTAGCGTAAATCAATCAATTGACCAAATCCTCTTTTCGTCTTTGCTCCAATACCCCTATCCAGTAATATATATTAGGCAAAAGATCATTTGTCTTCTGCTGAAATTGTGGGAAAACCGCCATAAATAAAGTCATAGAAATTAAATACGAATCTCAAGATAAGCTGATAAAACAAGTGTAGCTAGTATTTCAGCGTAGAACTCGATCCCAACACGATATCAGCGGACGAGGGAGTTTAAGGTTAATTTTGAAGTGCCTGTATTATTCTCTGTCCATAAGCCTCGAAAATCCCGAATAGGGCTGTAGTTCTATTAAGTCAAACTCTATTATTTTTCTCTCAACCAATGGCAGCTTATTTAATAGTTTTCTTGCTGCAATTTTATTGTCACATTCAAGAATCAATACAGCATTTTTGTATTCTGTGAAATAGATTTCACGTAGACTATTTGAAAGCATCAACTGATACACGGCTTTCGCTTCATCAATGAGACTTTGAGTTTCTCTTTCCCAATCTATATTTCTTACTTCTCTTTCTAAAGCCAATAGTTTCATTTTAAATAAGGTTTATTTCACCCATCAAATACAATTTAGCCTGACCAGCTATTAAACATCTTTCTCCTTGATACTCACATTGGAGATAGCCTCCTCGCTTAGATAATTGTCGTGCAATCATATTAGTTTTATTTAGTTTTGTTGCCCACAAAGGTGTCAAAGAAGTGTGGGCGGACCCTGTTACAGGGTCCTCATCAATCCCAGATTGTGGGGCAAAGAATCGAGAAACAAAATCTACATTATCGCCTTTTGCTGTCACGACCAATCCTCTGGCATCTAATTTTGCTATTTCATTATAATTAGCTTGTAGAGTTTGTAAGCATTTTTCATTTTCTACAAGAGTAATGTAGTCTGTTTTTCCTTTGTAAACACCTAAGACCTTCATTCCGATACATTTTTCCATGATAGCAAAATATTCTACCGATAAGGGTTGAATCGGATCAGACGGAAAGTCAAGGATTATCCACTCTTGATTTCTTTCAACAGGCAACAAACCACTTCTAAGAGAATAAAACTGAATTTTAGAATCCGGGTAACGGTATTGGTCGAATAGCACAAAACCTGCAGCCAAAGTGGCATGACCGCATAAATCGACTTCTACTGTTGGCGTGAACCATCTTATTTCAAATTCTTTTCCTTTTGAAACGACAAAGGCTGTTTCAGCCAAGTTATTTTCATAAGCAATGGACTGCATCAATTCATCATCCAACCATTTGTCCAAAATACAAACGGCAGCAGGATTGCCTGAAAACAATGTATCGGTAAATGCATCTACCTGATACATTTTAATTTTTTCTTTATCCATAATAATCCATTCGTTTTCTTATTTCATTTTCTGCTTTGTAACCTGCCCATGTCCTACACAGACATAATCCCAAATCAATCGATGAGGTTACAGCACCTGCTGTTATAGTATTATTATCCACAACGATTTTTTCTTCTATTACCGCCCTGCAAAAGGGTTTCAAAATTTCGTAGGCCTCAAAATGCGTTGTTGCTTTTTTATCTTTTAAAAATCCTGCGGCACCTAAAATTAAACTTCCCGTGCAGACAGAGATTTTGTATTTGACAGGCTCGGCTGTTTTTATCCAGTTCAAGAAATCATTATTTCGCATCAGTTTTCTTGTTCCAATGCCTCCTGGTATAATGATACCATCATAATGAGCCAAATTATTTCTTATTTTATTGGGAATAACCTGGAGTCCGAAAGAATCAGCAGCATTTGACGAAAGCGAGCAAATATCCCACGAAAGGTCAGAAATAAATTTCATGGTTCTTAATCGAAGAACGGGGTCATAAATTCCAAAAAAGTCGAGCCACGTGATTCCATTAAAAATTATATAGGCCAGTTTCATTTGATTTTTTATTATTGTTGCCTAAATTAAGGATACACTTTTCTCTAATTTGCCATAACTCATCTATTGAATAGGGTATTTCAGGATTTTCATTCAACCATTTTATTAAATAGTTTTTATGATACCGCACTTTATACCCAGTAATTTGATTGGTCTGAATTTCAGTTTCTTCAATCAAGTCCTTTACAAATTCAACTGGACTTGAGTCAGGTTTAGTGACATCAATCACTTCATATTGAGTTTTCAAATAGCAATGAGCTTCAGGAATGCAAATTAACCGGGCAGAAGTTAGGGTGTTAGCAACTTCCGGTGTGTTTTCCGAATTCATATAAAACAGTCCAAGCATTAACTTTACTTCCTTACAACCATTTTCGTCAGCAAGTTGCTTCAGCAAAGCATGTTTAGTACTGCACGTACCACAGTTCTCTTCAAAAATTGTCAGCAAATCTTTTTTATTATGGTTTCTGCCATAGCTTAATTGCTTTATGAACTCTCTTGCACTCATGAAGTCCCATATACCGGCTTTAATAAATGCATTGGATATTCTGCCTGATGAGGTAATATTAAAGTTTATACTTACTTTTTTTAATAGAAATTTCAACACGGAGTCATTCGTGTAATCAGAAAAAAAGTCGGAGATACCTAATTCTATTAATGAGGAATCATTTATTCCTACAAAATTTAAATTCAAATTTCTTGCAGCTTCATAATCCCACTTACCATCCCCGAATGAAAATATCGTATCATATTCAGTTTTATGATATTTAGTTTTAGCGAGTGCAATGGCTTCTTCAATGATTTCTTCCCTTGAGTATACCGAGTTTGAACTGGATATTAGGGATTGATCGATGACTAATCCTGCATTCGACAATTTAAGTATGGCAGGATTTTTCAGTGAACCGGTTGCAAATGCTATATCAAATTTGAATTGATTAGTTAATTTGTGTAAAAAATCATTGGCTCCTTTTATTTCCGAGATTCTTTTTTCCTTTATGGAATCTGAAAGTGTTTGAGTCAGAATTTTCTCAAACCTTTCAATATCAGAAGGGTTTGATTTTATACCATTCTTGGCCTCGAAAATTGTTTTAAAAATATAACTGTCCGTATGATGTAGATATTCATTCCAGTTATCATTAAAAACAGGAAAACCAAATTCATACAGTGCTTTCTTGAAGGCTGATTGATGCAGTATAACGCTGTCTATCAACGTGCCGTCAATGTCGAAAATTATAAGAACTTTACCCATTTATCCTAATTATTAAATCGAACTTCATTTTCCCATAGTCATACTACCCTTGACTATATTCAATGAATTTTCTCAAGGTAGGCTCACTGTGTAATTCAAAACCATTTTTGAGATACACAGGTTCTCCGGCTTGGGTAGCGTGTAGCTCAAAAGCAGTTACACCCATTTTTTTCCCTTCTTCAATCAACATGTTGATGATTCTCGTGCCTATTCCGTTTCTTCTGAATGCTGGTAGGGTATACATATTCATGATATAACCCCACTTACCAGAGGGGTTCTTAAAATTTCCCGGAGTTTCCCGAAAATGAATTGAACCTATTCCCGCTACTTCATTATTCCTTTTGGCAATGAGTGAAATGCAGCTTTGGTTGGTGGTAGCTTTTTCAAAATATAGCAACAATTGATCCTGCAGTTCCTCTATCTTTTCTTTTGTTTGATCTCCTGCAAGTTCAAGTGCGAAGCGAATTCGATACTCTATAAGAGTTTTTACATCTTCAACTCCAGCTCTATAAATCCTGAATTCATTTTGATTTGGTTTTGGAAAGGACAGCGTATATACCCAGTATTTTTTTTCAAATTGCTCAAATTGACTTTGTTTTTTGAAGCCCATGCTTTCATAAATGTGGCGGGCGGACTGCTGAAATCCAGAGGTGTGTAAGGCAATAACTTTTTCACCGGATTGCTTCGCATGTATTACACAAAATTCTGTTAATTTTCTGCCGATACCATTACCCCAAAATTCAGGTATGACTGCTAATAACCGCATATAACTCCATTCAGCTGAGAACCATTGGTTTGGATTGCCTCTGGGAATGACAAAAGCGGAACCTACTATTTTACCACTGTAGATTGCTACAAAGCATGTAGCGATATTAAAGAGCTCCCTGTAGGTCTGTTCATTCATCAGGTTTTCTTGCCATAGGGTCAAATTTTCTTTTGAGATTACATTCTTGTATGACCAATAGGCCTTTACTGTGACCGATTGTATTCCGACAATATCTCCAACATTGGCTTTTCTATATTGAATCTGTGTCATTGCTTCAGTGCAGTTTTAATTTGTTCGATGTGGGTTTGATTATGCATAGCCACTTTTTCAAATTCCATTTTTAATGTACGAAGGCCTGTTTCGCTATGTATAAATTCCTTTTGAGAATAGGCGTCATGGTATGCATCAATTAAATGGTAATTCATATCACGGCATAAGGAATAGAAGATTTTCTTATTCTTCAATGGCTCATTCAGATAATTGAAAGCACTGTTCCACTCATCCTGGTTAAATGCCCAAATAACCTGCCTGGGTTCTGCTATTATTTTTTTCAGCCGTCCTAAAAAGAGAAACTCAGTGTCGGTAAGGTGGTGCAGAATCTGCCGCACATTCCATTTTCCTCTACCATATGATTTCTGCAAATCGGCATCGGAGCAATCAAAATAATGAAGTGTTTCCTTTTTTGTGCTGAGTAAAAGCTCAAGCAATTCCGTTTTTCTCATGTGCAAAGCTTATAATTTTAAATCACAGTTGATTTCAATGGTGTCTATTTCAGCGCCTAACTGTTTATAAAATTCAATGGCCTTAGCATTCCAGTTTGACACTTGCCACTTTACTTTTTTACATTTTAGGGTTTTAGCTGTCCTGACAATTTCACTAAATAGTTTATGGCCAATACCCATATCCCGATAATCAGGGATGACATACAAATCATCTAAATAAATAGCCTTACCCGACCATGAATAGAAGGCAGTGAAATAGGTAGCAAAACCCAGAATTCTATTTTCAAATTCGGCTACAAAACAATGGAAGTAGTCTTTTTCATTGATCATTTGTTCTGTTGTTATGGAGACTTTTTCAGGAGTTTTTATAAATTCGGAAAACTCCTTTATTAAAGCATAAATACTTTCAAAATCATCAACTTCAGCTTTTCTAATGATCAAGTTCATCATATATAATTAGTTTAATGCAAAATCTACAGCAGCTTTTGAATGTATAAGGGTAGTATCAAATATTGGGAGAACACAGTCGCTTTGATGGATGACAAGTCCTATTTCCGTGCATCCGAAAATTATTGCTTCTACTTCCTGAGTTTTCATTTTTTCTATTACTCTTTGAAATGTTACTTTGGATTCAACCGTTAGAATTCCCTTTGACAGTTCATTGAGAATAGCATTATGAAGGATATTCTGGTCGTCTTCATCAGGGAGACAGGTGGTAATATCAGCCTGATTTAATGCATCAAAAAAAAAGGATGCACCCATGGTAAACTTAGTTCCCAACAATCCCACTTTATTTAAGTTGAATTTTAATATTTCTCTCGCAGTTTCATCTGCAATGTGTAAAAAGGGAATTCTGATTTTCTTTCTAATGTCTTCAGCCACGATATGGGCTGTGTTGCAACACATCAGTAGACAATCAGCACCTGAATATTCTAAACGAACAGCAATCTCACTTAACATAGTACCTATCCTTTTCCAGTCATTTAAGATCTGAAGTTGTTTGAAGTCATGGTAATTAACAGAGTGTAAAATGATTTTGGCTGCATGATGGCCTCCCATTCTTTGATTCACAAGGTTATTGATCAAGCTGTAGTAGGCTGATGTGGAATGCCAGCTAATACCTCCAATTAAGCCAATGGTTTTCATAACGCTATCTGTTTTTTTCAAAGTAGTTTTTCACACTTTCACTCATTTCCAGTTCCAGCCCAAACTTACTGTCTTGTATTGGTTGCAAGGCCTTCATAACCAGGGGAATTTGACCACTCCATACTTTTTCCGTTATGGCATCATCTCCTATAGGTCCTTCATTTCTTATTTTTACTGAGGCCGAATCAATAGAGAATTTAATAACCAGAGTAGCCTTCAATTGATGCTCATCACCAACCATCACCTCATCCCATCTACCTTTCAAAATGTTTTCAGTAATGGTTTTCATTCCGTTCATTCTTTCCGGTTCGTCTGAAACAAGAACCGCTTTGCCAAATAATATAGCCGACCGATAATTAACCGATGTGTTAAAAAGTGATTTAGCCAAGACAATCCCATCCAGATGGGTAATTGAAATGCAGATGGTCTGACCATCAAGTATTTGATTTAGCATGAAATTTTTAGTTGAACCATGCAAATACAGCGATTCACCATCTCTGCCATAAGCGGTAGGTATTATCATGCTTTGGCCCTGATACTGAAAGGCTACATGACAGAGAAACCCGGCGTCTAAAATTGCATTGACGCTTTCAGTGTCGTTTTTTTCTCTTTTGGCACCTCGTATTACTTTGTTAAATTCCATATGACATAATTTTAAATGTTTGGACAAAATTGATGGAAAAAAGCGATACAGTACAGATACAAAATTGTTTATTTAGACCAGTACAGTTAAATTTGGCCCATGAATGAAAAAGAACATATCTATCTGCAAATTGCAAACAGTGTTGAGCATCAGATAAAGAGCGATGTATTAAAGATTGGTGATAAATTACCATCTCTGAGAACGGTTGCCATGGAGAAGGGTGTTAGTCTGACGACAGCTCAAAGATCGTATTTTGAGTTAGAGTGTCGTGGATTAATTGAATCCCGTCCGCAATCAGGCTATTATGTCTCGTATGCCCATAAGTATTTCAAAAATATACCGCAAACAAGCCAGCCAATTATTGCAAACGTGAAAGGCGATACAGAGGAAATCATATTTACCGTATCAAAAAATGTCAGCAAGGCAAAAATTGAACTTTCAACCGGCGTACCAGCAATTGAATTGCTACCGATGGCCAAGATGAACAAAGCCATTGTGAATGCATGCAGAACATTGCCGGACAGTGGATTGAATTATGACAAGTACGGTAATGAGAATTTGAAAAAACAAATTGCGGTTCGCTCTTTGATGTGGGGAGGTAATCTTGCTTCGGAAGATATTCTTACAACCTCGGGAAGCATAGATGGCATTTCTTTCGCATTGCTTGCTTTGGCAGAAAAGGGGGATACGATAGCCGTGGAAAGTCCCGTTTATTTTGGGATTCTTCATTTGGCAAGAAGCCTTGGCTTAAATGTATTGGAATTACCAACAAACCCGGTTACCGGTATCGAAGTTGATGCATTGAAAAATGCACTCGAGAAGAAGAAAGTAAAACTGTGTGTTTTGGTCAGTAATTTCAGCAATCCATTGGGATGTTGTATGCCTGAGGAAAATAAAAAAGCAGTTGTGAAATTAATAGAAAATCACAATGTTCCTCTAATTGAAGACGATTTGTTTGGTGATTTATATTTTGGCAAACACCGCCCAACTTGTTGTAAAACATATGATGAAACAGGATTGGTAATTTTATGCAGCTCATTCTCAAAAACACTGGCTCCAGGCTATCGTGTGGGTTGGATGGTTCCTGGAAAATTCAAAGAAAAAATTGCTCGAATAAAATATTATCATTCTCTATATACTGCATCAATTACTCACGAAGCTATAGGAAGATTTTTGGAAAACGACCGATATGAAAATCACTTACGAAAATTAAGGCACACTTTGCACCGAAATTCTTTGCAGTTTCTTCGTGCCCTTAGCCAGTACTTCCCCGATAGTACCAAAGCTACCATACCTCAGGGGGGGTTACATTTGTGGGTAGAGTTGAACAAAAATACGAATACAGTTGATCTTTACAATACCGCCATGGCAAACAAAATAAGCATAGCCCCCGGCAGGATGTTTACACTTCAAAATCAATACAATAATTGTTTTAAATTGAATTTCGGATTGTTATGGAATAATAAAGTTGAAGGGGCATTGAAATTGTTGGGTAAGTTATCAGGCCAATTGTAAATAAAAGGTCAGCCAGCGAAGAATTTGTGGCTAACTTATTTTTAACAACCATCGGGAACCTAAAATTACCCATTAAGGTAAATTCATGTGAATGCCTTAAATTTGAACGACGAAATTTTTATACAAGATGTCAACACGCTCTAAAAAAAGTTATTCAATACACTTATATGAGTTTGTGAAAGATATTCCGGTTGTTTGTCCGATATGTCACAAGCAAGCTATGGTGAAGACCGGGGCATATCATACGATGGAGTACGATAAAAATGACATCAAAATGATTTGCGTTCATTGCGGTTTTAGTGATAAACTCCAGGATGTATCACATCGTGTCGATCCAAAACAACATAAAGGTCAGGTATTGATTTTTGGCGAACCCATCGACCCATTTTTCCACCAACCCCTTTGGCTTCAGATAAATGTGTTAGGAGAAATCTTGTGGGCTTATAACTTGGAGCATTTATCATTATTGGAAGAACATATTGGCGCAAAACTCAGAGAACGGAATCAATTAAGCCCAAGGATAAAAAGTGTGGGGGCAAGGCTGCCTCGTTGGATGGTTTTGGCAAAACACCGAAAGGAAGTGATGAATGCAATTCAAAAATTAAAGGAAAAGGATAAATGAACGATTTGAATAGGATGCGACTGGATACACCAAGATTGATCATTGAGCCACTAAGGGTACAACATTCAGCATTTATTTTGAATTTACTCAATTGCCCTGGATGGCTGGAATTTATTGGTGACCGCAAAGTCACGGATCTCCAAACTGCTGAAGGGTATATCCAGAAAATGGATGCAAATACCAACGCTCATTTCTTTGTATATTCATTGCGAGTAACAAATGATCCTATTGGAATATTGACCATTATCCAGCGGGACGAATACCCTTTTCCTGATTTGGGATTTGCTCAACTACCTGAATTTGAAAATAAGGGTTATGCATGGGAAGCTTCAGAAGCTTTTATGAAAAAAGTACTGCAACTTACCCATTGGGACGTTCTCATGGCCATTACAAAACCGGATAATTTAAAATCCATCAAGTTATTGGAAAAACTAGGCTTTACACTTAACCAACAAACTGAATCTCTAAGCATTTTCGAAAGATGTTCAATAACGGATAAATGATCTGTAGTATAGATTTTTACATAGCTGCTATTGACACATGAAATTTTAACCAAAGAGGTTCGGAATTTTAACAGATGGTAATAATATTTCTCCGAAATTGCAGCGAATAATAAAATCTCTATTTTCCATGGATTCATTCAACCGCTTTTCGAAACAAGTTTTATATGCCATCCTGATCCTATTGGGTATTCAAACGCTTGGTGCACAGTCAACACCTTGCCAGGATTCAAACTTTAGAAAATTTGATTTCTGGATTGGTGAATGGACGGTCTATCGAAAAGATGGGCAAAAAGCCGGCGACAGTAAAATTACATTGATTTTAGATAGTTGTGTGATTCTGGAAGAATGGACCAGTGCAAATCCGCAAAAGGGACTTGTATATAAGGGAAAGAGCTTTAATGTATTCAATGATGTGACCAAACAATGGCAACAAACCTGGGTAGACAATACCGGAAATACAACGGAATTTCTCAGGGGAGAGCCCATTGAACAAGGCATTCGGTTTTATGCAGATCAGGTTGCCGGACCACAAGGTAAATGGTTTAAAAGGCGATTAAGCTTTACCCAACTTCCCTCTGGAAATGTTCGCCAAATCGGGGAACGGAGCGACGATCAGGGAGTACAGTGGCAAACGGAGTATGACCTGGAATATCGGAGGAAACCCCAATAAGCTTTGCGGAATCGGATGCTTGCATTACCAATCGATATTTTTTCTCCCATTTTGCGCTAACAGATGGATGTAATAGTCCCGCGTGGATTGGGCACGTTCATCAATGCTCTTCCACACCCGTTCCTTTGGAGACATGATGGTTTCCTGCCACCATTCCGGATGGGTAAGCACCTGCAGACGAGGCGAACTAACGTTCGTTAGTACTTCGGATAAACGCCGATGCCTCCAATAACCGTTAGAGTCCGAACAATAATCGACTTGTGTCTTAAAATAGCTGGAATAGGTATTGATCAATCCGGCATAATGAGAAGCTTCACATTGTAAATCAAATGCCGAAGGGTTATGGAATGAAAAAACTTCGACCGCAAACCCCAAAACATCATGGATCAATTGCTTTTCAATTTTTAATGCGGATTCCAGCTGTTGGATATTTTCTATTTGATAATAAGCGCTGTCAAAATGCAATTGGATCGAATGCCCCATGGCAGCAATTTCACGCACCAGTTCGGTATTGCTTTTCTCCAATAAATTGTAAAATTCTGAGTGTGGCAAAACAAAGTACTGACCCGAAATTCCTTGCTGGTATTCAAGCACAGCAAGCCGGTGTGCAGATGGAATAGACATGTCCAAATCATGTCTCCAGATCGCATAGTGATTCATTTGTAAAGCATCCCGATAACTTACCACTGGATAATGTTGCTTAACGCACAACAACAGTTTTTCATACTCCTTTAGTGTAAAGTCACTGAAATGATATTGTATGCTGTGTTCACTCATATAGGGATAAAATCAACACGGTAATTTAGTCGCGTTTAAATTCTTCGAACAAAGATAGCAGGATTCATTCATGCATTTTGTATGCCTTCTAAACGTTCAAACCAAAGATCCAGTGCTTCAAAATCAAACCATCCGGTTTTAGCTTCCTTTCCCGGATGTAAGACAAATCCTTTATAATCTTTAAATTGGACAGGATCATCTTCTACCTCCAGTTCAATCCACCGTGTGGCAGGAAGATCGGAAACTTCGGAAGGTTTGCAAATCCGTTCAGGTCCGGGTTCTTCGCTTTGAGAAGAATAAGGCAAAAAACAGAACCCTGAATAGGGTTTTGTGAGCCCATTCAGAAAATAATAACCACTTACCTGATCATGAAGAGTGATGCACAATTCATGTTGACCATTGCAGACAGCAATTATCTGGGGCCCCTCCAACCATTCCCGGAATAAATGAATCAATCGAAGGGCTTCTTCGGCTCCGGATTCCGGCACCAGGATACCAATGTAATCTACACCTTTAGCAGCAAGATAACGGGCTATGGTCAAGTCCGAAACCGGATAGGCAAATACGGGGTACAATTTATGAAAGCTCATCAAACAATATTCCGTTATGGTTTTTAATCTGAAAGGATTTCCTATGATGCTTACTCAATCCATATTCATCGATGGCTAGCAGGTGTTGCGGTGTCCCATAGCCTTTGTTGCGATGCCAATGATAAAAAGGATATTCCACATGCAACGATTGCATAAACTCATCCCGGTAAGTTTTGGCCAAAATTGAAGCCGCTGCTATACTTTGGAATAAAGCATCGCCTTTGATGATACATTGTTGTGGAAAAGGCAATGAGGGTATGGCAATTCTCCCATCAACCAAAACCAGACTGGGTTTCTGTACCAAGGCGATGACCGCATCAAACATGGCTTTCAGAGAGGCCTGAAGAATATTGATCCGGTCAATCAGAATGGGGTCTGAATAACGAACGGCATAACAGATGGCTTTCTCTTCTATCACTTGACGAAGCACATTGCGGCTACCTTCACTCAATTTTTTGCTATCGTTCAGCCCTTCAATCGGATGATCCGGATCCAGCATGACGGCTGCTGCAAACACCGGACCCGCAAGGCATCCTCTTCCGGCTTCGTCACATCCCACCTCATATTTAATATTTTTATAATATGTTGCTAAATTTGGCTTCAGATTGAGTGTTTTTCGTTACATTTGCGGGTCGAAAAGTAAGAAAATATGCGTAGTTGGTTCGTTCTCCTTTGTTTTGTTTTTACTTTTTTAAATACGCCTGTCTTTGGTCAGCAAAAGTGGCAATCCGCTACGATCTATCTAGAAGGAAAAAGCCTGCAGCAATTGATGGCCACCGGGATTGCTTTTGATCATGGGCATTACCATCCAGGAGAATCCTTTCATGGAGATTTCACCGAGGTTGAACTTGAAAAAATTCGCAATGCAGGCTTCAAGGTTCAAAAGCAAGCCTATGCGAAGCTGGATCCAAGGAGTTCGCCCAATAATTGCAATCCGAATACCCTTTCAGCTCCGGAATACACGCTACCCGTCAATTACCCATATGGCTCAATGAATGGTTTTCCAACCCTCAGCGAAATGTATGAATCTCTTGAATTGATGGAAGCTTTGTATCCAGGTCTGATTACTGTACGGCAAGTCATTGGCAATTTTTATACGACGGAAGGAAGGCGCATTTATTATGTAAAAATTTCTGACAATCCTTATGCAGATGAAGACGAACCGGAAGTTTTGTACACGGCACTACACCATGCCAGGGAACCGGCTGGAATGACCCAAATGTTATATTTTATGTGGTATCTCCTGGAAAATTACCACCGGGACCCTCAGGTTAAAAACCTTGTCAATGGCAGGGAATTGTATTTTATTCCTTGTGTAAATCCAGATGGGTACGCATATAATGAATCCTCAAACCCAACGGGAGGAGGATACTGGAGAAAAAATCGCAATCCTAACTTGGACGATATTGGCACGGATCTCAATCGCAATTATGGCTATGGCTGGGCATTTAACAACGATGGATCCAGCCCGGTAGGAACTTCGGATGTCTATCGTGGTACGGGTGCTTTCTCAGAAGTCGAAACCAAAGCGGTAAAATATTTCTGTGAACAACATGACATTTCCATTGCGCTGAATTATCATAGCCATGGTGATTTACTCATCATACCCTGGGGATATCTCAATCAACCCACAGAAGACTCTCTACTTTATTATTCCATGGCGCACCAAATGACGCGTTTCAATCAATTTAAAGTAGGGACCTCCAACGAAACACTGAATTATTCGGTAAATGGAGTTTCTGATGACTGGATGTATGGAGAACGGAATGCAAAAAGAAAAATTCTGGCTTTTACCCCTGAAATTGGTTACGCTTTTTGGCCAAACCGGAAAGACATTTTACCCATCAATCAATCTTCACAATACATGAATTTCATTGCGGCATGGAATGCAGGAAGCGCAACCATGACCACTGAAACCGGCCCGGTATCTCTATCCGGTGATACAGCATACCTCGAATTGAACATTACGCGCACCGGCCTGGTCCAGGACAGCATTCATGTGTCGATTGGTGCGGATAAACCAGGAATACGATTTATTGAACCCAAAACATCAATCCTTTTACAAGCTGGAGAAACTTACAAAGGAAAATTTACCTACGTGATCGAACAAAAAATTAGCCGGGGAGATTCAATTCAATTTAACATTGAAGTAAACACTGGTCTGTTTAAAGAACAAGTGATCAGTCAAAAAATATTTCTTGGAGGGCCAAACTGGAAAGAAGATTTCGAAAAACTTACGGATTGGTTTTTTAAAGGAACGGGTTGGAATTTAACCAATGAGACATATGTTTCGGCTCCGGAGTGTATTACGGACAGTCCGTTAAAGCCTATGGATCCCAATGTGCTTAAAATCCAGCAATATAGTCAGGGAATCGACCTAACGAACGTTCGTTATGCTTATTTACGGTTCAAGGGCAAATGGCAGATGGATTCAGAAAATGATTTTGCCCAGATTAAAATTTCTACCACGGGTGGAGAATTTGAACCTTTATGTGGTTATTATACGGTAAATGGCACTCTTTCACAAGCATTTGACGAACCCGTGTATTGTGGAGTTCAACAAGATTGGATAACGGAATACATTGATATCAGTAAATATTCAGGAAGGATTATATACTTACAGTTGTACATGTATTCCGGAGCCAACCTGGAAGGAAATGACGGGATTTACATCGATGATGTAGAAATTTTTACCAATATCGCAACTCAAAACCTCCAGGAGGAATTATGGAATGATCGTGTTTACCCACAACCTTGCGATGGATATTTTACTTTATACACGGAAGAAGCAAACACGGCCGAACAAAATAAATTTATTTTGACCAATGCGGCCGGAGTATCGCATTCCATAGTACCTCAACAACACGATCAATTTTTAAAATTCAACGTTTCAGATCACCCGACAGGTGTTTATTATTTGAGTTGGATTTCTAAAAAGGGTAGCCCGCGGCAAATAAAAATTTTATTGCGTTAATTGAATACATGGATTTAAGTTTTCTTTCCCGCCTTCAATTGTCGGATAGCAATGAAGGCAGCTATTGTGGCGATACCATATATCCTGCGCAGCAGTATATGACTTCATCTTCTCCGGTGGATGGAAAAAAAATTGGAGAGGTCGGCATCACCACTCGAGACCAATACCATACCATCATAGAAGGTGTAATTCAGGCACAAAGGCAATGGCAGGCTCTCCCTGCACCCCGCCGAGGTGAAATGGTCCGTGAATTTGGAGAAGCCCTCTTAGCAGTTAAAGAGGATTTGGGGAGGCTGGTTTCTTATGAAATGGGAAAAAGTTTACAGGAGGGCCTGGGAGAAGTCCAGGAAATGATAGACATCTGTTTTTTTGCTACCGGACTTTCAAGACAATTGTATGGTCTCACCATGCATTCTGAAAGGCCACAACATCGAATGTACGAACAGTGGCATCCTTTGGGAGTCGTGGGTGTAATTTCTGCATTTAATTTTCCTGTAGCCGTGTGGTCATGGAATGCAGCCATTGCATGGGTTTGTGGTAATGCCGTCGTGTGGAAGCCATCTGAAAAAACACCCTTGTGCGGAGTGGCTTGTCAAAAAATTATCCAGTCCATTCTTAAAAAACACAATCTACCTCATGGAATCTCAAGCTTGATCAATGGAGATTATCAGGTGGGTGAATGGATGAGCCATGATCAGCGAATACCTCTAATTTCGGCAACGGGTTCCACTCGAATGGGAAAAGCCGTTGGTACAGCAGTATCCTCTCGTTTAGGAAAAGCCTTGTTGGAACTGGGTGGAAATAACGCCATCATTGTCACGCCTTCCGCAGACTTGAAATTGACTACCATGGCGGTGGTTTTTGGGGCTGTGGGAACTGCTGGTCAGCGATGCACTACCACTCGCAGACTGATCGTTCATGAAAGCATTTATGATTCAATGAAAGGTCATTTGCAAAAAGCCTATGCTCAATTAAAAATTGGCAACCCGTTAGATTCAGCGAACCACGTTGGGCCCTTGATTGATCAACATGCCGTGGAACAATACGAAAAGGCCCTTATGGCCATTGAGTCACAGGGAGGAAGCATGCTGATCCCTGGAGGCAAATTGTCAGGCCAGGGATTTGATGGAGGTTGTTATGTTAAGCCATGCATCGCTGAAATTCATCATGAGGCTTCCATAGTGCATCAGGAAACTTTTGCGCCTATTTTATATCTGATCAAATACAGCCAGCTGGAAGAAGCCATTCAAATTCAAAATGAAGTTCCGCAGGGTTTGTCCTCATCCATCATGACCAATGACCTCAAAGAAGCTGAAAAATTCTTATCTCATGGCGGTTCAGATTGTGGAATTGCCAATGTGAACATTGGCACAAGCGGAGCTGAAATTGGAGGAGCTTTTGGGGGTGAAAAAGAAACCGGAGGAGGACGCGAAAGCGGATCTGATTCCTGGAAAGCTTATATGCGAAGACAAACCAACACGATAAATTACAGTCAGGTACTCCCGCTCGCACAAGGAATACAGTTTAATTTAGAAGATAGAGGTTAGAAGATAGAGGTTAGAAGATGGTTGTTAGAAGATGGTTGTTAGAAGATGGATGTTAGAAGATAGATGTTAGAAGATGGTGGTGGTAGAGGATAATGGGTTGATCGTGGTAAGTGCTTTAAGAAACTACTCAGATTTTGCTAAACAATACCTGAATTAATGAACTAACAAACGTTAGTTTATTTCACGGTGTTTCCCATTATTTCCAAAAACTTTCCAAACCTAAATCCCTCCATACCTCCACCCCTCCCACCCTCAGGAATGTAGGAATGTGAAAATCAATTATTTTTAACTAACATACGTTAGAATTGGTAAAATTATATTTTCATAAACCCCTAAACCCCTAAACCCCTAAACCCCTAAACCTCCAAGCCTCCAAGCCTCCAAGTCTCCATATCTCCAAGTCTCCAAGTCTCTATATCTCCAAGTCTCCATTCCTCCAAGTCTCCATTCCTCCAAGTCTCCAAGTCTCCACCCTAATTATTTCCCCAGATTTGGCCCAATTCATTAGTTTTACTGAAAATTTTATTGAAATGGCGCATCATAGAATTCCCAACGCCATCATTCGTCAGGTTTTTCACCTGGTGCTGATCCTTGGATTAGCGGGTATGATTTTCTGGCAACTTCATCTGTTCTTACCAGCTTTTCTGGGTTCATATACTTTGTATATACTTTTGCGAAGACCTTATATTTATCTGATTTCCAACTGGAGGTTCCCAAAGGCTTTGGCTGCTGGTGTGCTTATGTTGTTAAGTTTATTGATCATAGTGATTCCCTTGAACTCCTTGATTCAACAATTGAGTTCGCGAATACTTCCCGAAATACAAAATACCAGGATCATTTGGTCTTCCGTAGAGCAATTTATACATGAACTCGAAGCAAAATATAGAATCGAAATACTCACACAGGAGAACATCACGAATCTAGGAGATTTTGTTTTGAAGGAATCGAAAAACTTGCTGAGTGCAACGTTTAACAGTTTGGGCTTATTGGGTATAACGTATTTTGTTTTGTTTTTTTTGCTTACAGGTGGTGCGAGAATGGAACATGTATTTACCTCGTGGTTGCCATTGCGTTTGAAGAACCTACAATATTTTCGTGAGCATTTGAATAAACTGGTTTTTTCTAATGCCGTAGGAATTCCGCTAGTGTCATTTTTTCAATCGCTGGTAGCATTTATAGGCTATTGGATTGCCGGAGTACAAGAGCCCTTGCTTTGGTTTGTTGTTACCTTCTTTGCATCTTTTATTCCTTTTCTTGGAGCCATGGTGGTATACATTCCGTTGTCCATCATGTTGTTTTACAATGGTGCCCAAAATGGAGGCATATTTTTATTGATTTACGGATTTACAGTTGTTGGTTCGGTAGATAATGTTTTCCGGCTGATGATCCAGAAAAAAATTGGCGATACTCATCCATTGATCACCATATTTGGTGTCATTGCCGGGCTCAAACTATTTGGTTTTATAGGCCTCATTTTTGGTCCGATATTGCTTTCGCTATTGATCTTGTTGATCGACGTGTATTTGAAGGAATATGGCGAACTGACAACAGGTGAATAGATCTTCGCAAGCTGCTAAGGTTGATTAATTTTGCACAACTTAATTTGAAATAACGATGTGTATAAGGCATCTCTTTTATTTTTGGACCCTTTCCCTGTCATGGTTCACAATCTCTTCTGTTTACGGACAATTAACTTTTCCGGTGAATGGTGTCAGGCATCCAGACCATAGTACATTTTTGCTGCGCAATGCTGTGGTTCATCAGGATAGCCATGTGGTATTATCCAAATCCAGTTTGTTGATACGGGATGGAATCATTGTGGACATTGGACCCAAAATAATGGTGGGAGACTCTGTCCAGGTGCTGGACATGGAAGGAAAACATCTTTATCCTGCCTTCATTGAGCTGTATTCGAGTTTCGGTATGCCGGAAAAGAAAAAAACCATCGAGGAAAATTCTTATTTAAGTAACCGTGAAGGGGCTTTTGGATGGAATGAAGCATTGCGAACAGACTACATGGCTTCTGCTGTTTTTCGGTATCAGGAAGAGGCAGCTTCAAAGTGGAGAAATGCAGGTTTTGCTATGTTACAAACGCATGTTCCGGATGGTATTTCCAGAGGCTCTGCTTGTGTTACATTACTTAAACCGCAAAGTGAGAATGAAATCCTAGTCACCACAGCATCTTCACATGTATTAAGTTTTAATAAAGGGAGTTCCTCTCAGTATTATCCAAGTTCATTGATGGGCAGCATTGCCTTGCTACGCCAAACCTATCTCGATGGAACTCACTACCAGAGCGCAATACGTCCATCCGAAGTAAATCTATCGTTGGAAAATTGGAATCAACTTCAAAAACTACCGCAGCTCTTTGTGGCTGGTTCAAGCTTAAATGTATTACGAGCTGCAGCCATTGCTAAGGAATTTAAAACGAGTTATTTACTTTTTGGAGACGGCCGGGAGTATCAATGGGCCGAAGAGATTAAGCAAACAGGAATGCCCTGTATAATACCAGTTCAGTTTCCTGCTCCTTTCGAGATCAAAGATCCTATGGATGTTTTGCAAATTGATCTAAGCGATTTAAAGCACTGGGAATTGGCCCCGGCCAATGCAGGGATACTGGCAAAGCAGGGTATCCCATTTATGTTTACCAGCGATGGTTTGCAAGATCCGAAGGAATTCCTAACAAACGTTCGCAAGGCGGTTAAAAATGGACTATCAGAAGCAGTAGCCTTACATGCCATAACTGCAGGTCCTGCAGGATGGCTCGGACTTTTGCCACAAACCGGAACTATCCATCGCGGTAAATGGGCCAATCTCATTGTAACCGACGGACCCTTGTTTGAAGAGAACACGCAGATATTGGAAACCTGGGTCAAGGGAACCTCTTACAGGATTATTGGAGAACCTGAAGATCAAGTGTTGGCCGGTAATTATGAAATTTTATTGGATACCCAGGTTATTCGATTTTCAATACAAAAGATAGATCATAAATGGCAAATCAAAGCCAAAGTAGCTGATACCAATGCCATTCGTGTGAGACTGGAGAATGAGGGCCGGTATTTGCATGGTAGTTTGAACCGCGAGCAAAAAGGAAGTGTGCTGATTTCCGCTTGGATGACAAACGACACGTTATGGAATGGAAAAGCATTAATGGAAGATGGAAGATGGCAGGAAATCCTGATCCGGAAGACAGAAGAGCAAGCAGATACAGTGCAAAGTAAAAATAATAACCCAAAACTAACAACCGATAGTCTTGGAGCGCTAGTGCATCCTTTTATGGCATATGGTTGGCAACATCCCCCACGAATGCAAAAATACCTGATTAAAAATGCTACCGTATGGACCAATGAGCCTGATGGAATCAAAAAGAATTGTGATGTGTTGGTAGATGGAGGAAAAATTCTAGAGGTAGGCAGCAACTTATCCGGAACGGGAGCCACAATTATAGATGGAACAGGAAAACATCTTACACCCGGTATCATAGATGAACATTCTCACATCGCCATACAAGGAGGTGTAAACGAGTGTTCACATTCGGTCACCGCAGAAGTCAGAATCGGGGATGTCGTCAATAGCGAGGACATCAACGTTTACCGTCAATTAGCGGGCGGTGTAACGATGGCGCAATTATTACATGGATCCTGCAATCCGGTGGGAGGTCAAAGCGCACTCATTAAGATGCGATGGGGTTATTCACCTGAAAAAATGAAAGTATCAGGAGCTGATCCATTTATCAAATTTGCTTTAGGAGAAAATGTAAAGAGAAGTGGAGGAAATCAAACCAACCGGTATCCAGACACGCGAATGGGTGTAGAGCAGATCTATCTGGATGCATTTGAGCGAGCAAGACAGTACGATTATAACAGGAAAACCAAGCCGGAGTCCACGAGAAGAGATCTCCAATTGGAAGCATTAGCAGAAATAGTCAATAAAAAAAGATTTATTACTTGCCATTCATACGTACAATCTGAAATCAACATGTTGATGAAGGTTGCAGAGCGATTTGGATTTCGTGTCAACACCTTTACGCATATCCTCGAGGGATATAAAGTTGCAGACATCATGAAGCGCCATGGAGCAGGTGCGGCAGGGTTTTCAGATTGGTGGGCTTATAAATATGAAGTGTATGAAGCGATTCCCTACAATGGAGCCTTGTTGCATCGGGAAGGAGTGGTTACAGCATACAATTCAGATGATGCGGAAATGGCCAGGCGCCTCAATCAGGAAGCGGCTAAAGCGGTCATGTATGGGGATGTTCCTGAAGAAGAAGCCTTAAAATTTGTAACCCTCAACCCGGCAAAGTTATTGCATGTAGACCATCTGGTTGGAAGTATCCGGAAAGGCAAAGATGCAGACCTGGTGTTGTGGAATGAACATCCACTGTCTGTGAAAGCAGTAGCCGATATAACCTGGGTGGATGGCATAAAATTTTATGATCGAAGCGAAAATGACTCCAGACAGAAAGAAATAAGCAAGGAAAGAAACCGCATTTTGCAGAAAATGTTAAAAGCAGCTGAAAACGGCGAAAAACCTCAGAAATTCGGATCTAGAAAACGACGACTTTACCATTGCGATTCAGAAGGAATGGACGATTACGAAACAGAAGAAGAAAATCACTGATATGAATTTATTTAATACTAGGTTTACCTCAAGACAAGTGCTGATCTTGTGTTTAGTAATTCACGCTTACGGTGGACTCATTTCACAACCAACACCTGCCCCAACGCAAAAAGAATCCATAGCTATAGTGGGGGCTGATATACATGTGGGAAATGGTCAATACATTCCGGCTGGAGTCATAGCATTTCAACAGGGGAAAATTACGTATGTGGGCAATTCACTTTCAGAAGCTGGCAAAGTTCAAAGAGTGATTGAGGCTAACGGAAAACAACTGTATCCGGGATTAATTGCATTGGCCAGCAATCTGGGACTTGCAGAAATTGAACAAGTAAAAGCCACTTTGGATTATCGCGAGTTCGGAAACTACAACCCTAACGTTCGTTCGTTAACTTCATACAATACAGACAGTAAAGTAATTCCAACGGTAAGAAGCAATGGAGTGCTGATGGCACAGGTTGCCCCACAAGGGGGGGTGATCTCCGGTCAATCTACCTTGTTTCAGCTGGATGCATGGAATTGGGAGGACGCAGCATATTGTTCGGATGAAGGAATTTTTCTCAACTGGCCCAATCCATCAGGCGCTGGTCGCAGAGGAGATGCAGGAACAACAAATTCATACGAAAAGGAAGTGAAGGTTTTGGTAGATTATTTTGAAAAGGCCAAGGCCTATTGTGCTGAAACCACTCCAGCAGATAAGCATCTTGCGTATGAATGCACCAGAGCACTCTGGAATCAGAAAAAAACACTTTACATCCAAGTAAACCGGGCAAAAGCAATGATTCATGCAATCCAATTTTGTAAAAAGTATGGCTTGCGTTTTGTATTGGTTGGAGCCCAGGATGCGGCATATCTGTTAGACCTTCTTAAGGCTGAAAATGTTCCTGTGATTCTGGGACAACCGCATAGNNGATGTAGCCATTGACCTACCCTTTACCCTACCTGCGAAACTGGACCAGGCAGGAATATTGTTTGCCCTAAGTCTCAATGGTTTTTGGGAGCAACGAAATTTACCTTTTCAGGCGGGCCATTGTCTGGGTTACGGAATGCAATACGAACGGGCGTTAGCCTCCGTAAGCCTGAATGCAGCTAAGATCTTAGGAGTAGAAGCACTTTGTGGAAGCATTGAGACGGGAAAGGATGCCACTTTTTTTATCAGCGATGGAGATGCATTGGACATGCGTTCGAATAAAGTGACAATGGCATTTATTCAGGGTCGCGAGGTTGATCTGGACAATAAGCAAAAGGAATTATACAGACGGTATGGGAGTAAGCCGAAATAGTATTGCTGAAAGATAACCGGTAGATTAAGGACACTTCTAAATATTATTCTTCACCGGATTTTTCTACATGAAGGATGTGTAAGAGGCGATGTATTATGGGGGCTAGAAATACCGCAGAAATACTCAAGAAGGCAACTCCGCTATACAAAGCATAAAAGGAAGAAAATAGTTTTGCAGCTACGCTATTCATTTCTTTTACGGGTCCCATCCCGGTTAAGATCATGCTGGTCATGTAAAAACTATCGACGAAATTCAATCCCGCAAATGAGCAATATCCAGTGGTCCCGATAGCTAAAGAAATTAGAATCAAAACAAAAGAGTATATGGCATAACGCCCAACCCGGACTACAAAATGAGGGAAGGAAACTAAGTTTTCTCTCCTGTGTTCAAGCTTCATGTTTTTTTATTTGTTTTAGTAAATCTTCCAGATAATCGACCTGGACTTCTTGTATTTCCAGTAATTTTTTATTTTGATGAATAAGTAAATGGTCCATTTTTTCACTGAGCAGTTTAATTTCCAGTTCTGCTTTGAGATTAATTTTGTAATCGTGTTCTGCACGAATCCGGTCTTTTTCTTCTTGGCGATTCTGACTCATCATGATGATTGGCGCCTGTATGGCAGCGAGACAGGATAAAATAAGATTGAGAAGAATAAAAGGATATGGATCGAAGGGTTGGAAAAGAAACCAAAGACTGTTAAATAGAATCCAAATAAAAAGAAAAATCGAAAAAGCACCAAGAAACCGCCAACTCCCTCCAAAAGTTGCAATGCGGTCTGCCATACGTTGCCCAAAACTTAAAGGTTTATCCAATTCAATTTGAACGTTTTCACTCAGTAAGGAATTATCGCGAATGGCATTCATGACATCCTGATCAATCACCGCCAACTCACCTTTTTCTTGCTCGACCAGTCGTGCAAGGTACATACGACGGTAAACATTTAATTCATCCAATGAAATGAAGTCTTCTTTTGAAATTTTGGGATATTGTTCCCGTAACAATTGGAGTATTCCTGGGCGGAGGTCATTTACCAGTACTTCTTCTCCATGGCTGATTTCCATCTGTGTTATAAAACTCTTCATCATATTAAGAGCCATTTAGGCTTAAAACAAAAGCTAAAATTACAGCAATTTTGGAAGTCAGATCCTTTTACCTTTAGGGTGGTAAGAGAGAAGGAGGAGATTCATTTTGGTAGCCATTATTTACTTTCAACAAAGTCCTTTGTAAGTTTGAAGAGTTCCGACATTTTGATGAAGTTTGCATCCGATGAGAATAGCAATAGCACAATTAAACTACCACATTGGAAACTTTGAGGAAAATTTTCGTGTGATGGAACGGGCGATTCAAAAAGCCCGAATGGAAAAGGCCGACCTCATTTGTTTTAGTGAACTTTCGGTTTGTGGTTATCCACCGAGAGATTTCTTAGAGTTTAAAGACTTCATACGTCGTTCTATGGATGTTGTGAATCGGCTATGTAAGTTGTCTGGAGACATTGGCATTGTCGTTGGTGCACCGACAGTCAATCCTGAACTGGAAGGCAAAGATTTGTTTAATTCTGCTTTTTTCCTTTACCAACAGCGCGTAGTAAGCATTACACACAAAGCACTTTTGCCAAACTACGATATTTTTGATGAATACCGCTATTTCGAACCAAATCGTCAGTTTTCGACCGTTGGGTTTAAAGGGCATCGAATCGCCATTACCATTTGCGAAGATATTTGGAACCTGGGCAACAGTAACCCTCTTTATACCATTTGTCCAATGGATAAATTGGTATTGGAGAAACCCGATTTTATTCTCAATTTATCGGCATCCCCTTTTGATTATGAGCATGCGGATGCAAGGAAAGATGTGGTTCGTGAAAATGTTTTGCGTTACAAGCTTCCCATGTTTTATGTCAATTGTTTTGGCGGTCAGACCGATATGTTGTTTGATGGGGGCTCTCTGGTTTACACACCGCAGGGGGCATGCTTTGAGGAGTTGCCATTTTTTGAAGAAGCCATTCGCGTATATTCATTGGAGGAGGTGGTCACGAATGCGTTGGAACGAGAACAAACCATAGAAAATATTGAATTGATCCACCAGGCATTGGTCATGGGAATCAGAGACTATTTTGCCAAAATGCGTTTTAAAAAAGCCATCATCGGACTATCCGGTGGTATTGATTCGGCATTGACGACGGTATTGGCAGCTGAAGCACTTGGAGCAGAAAATGTGATGGTCTTGTTGATGCCTTCCCAGTTTTCATCACCGGGTTCTGTCTCAGATTCGCTGGAGCTCATACGACGTCTGGGTGTATCCTATCAATTGATTTCAATAGAATCCGTTTTTCAATCTTATCAGCAGGTTTTATCTCCATATTTTAATGAAATGCCAACGGATGTTACCGAAGAGAATCTTCAGGCGCGTATAAGAGGTATGCTGTTAATGGCGTTTTCAAATAAATTTTCACACATATTGCTCAATACCACCAATAAAAGTGAAATGGCGGTTGGTTACGGAACACTATACGGAGATTTGTGTGGTGGATTGGCAGTATTAGCAGATGTGTATAAAACGCAAGTGTATCAGCTTGCACATCATATCAATGGACAGCGGGAAATCATCCCCAATAACATCATTGAGAAAGCCCCTTCGGCGGAATTGCGGCACAATCAAAAAGACTCCGATTCATTGCCGGAATATGATATCCTTGACCGCATTTTATACCAATACATCGAAAAGCGAAAAGGACCTTCTGAATTGATGGAAATGGGATTTGAGGAAGCCCTGGTTTATCGTGTTTTACGTTTGGTCAACCGTTCCGAGTTTAAACGCTTTCAATCTCCACCGGTCTTGCGAATATCGACCAAATCGTTTGGATTGGGACGAAGGCTTCCGATTGAAGCCAAATACCTTGAAGCTTAGTTTAGTTATTAGATCAAGATATTAATTACAAAAAGAAGCAGCTTCAATTTTTTTACCTGTACGGATCATTGGCATCAGGGTAAACCCTTAAACTGCATCCGGTAAAATACTGATTTTTGGATTCATAAGTGTTAATTAACTAAAAAAATTTGCATTCCGCTATGGGTCTTTTGTAAATTTACTTTCATGGCAAGAGTGCCAGAATAAAATAATTTTTACTTAAAGCATTTCAGCTAGCCCTAATAGAAAGCAAAAAGGTAAAGGTGTACCATGTTCATATCGGTAATCTTTTTTTAACCATTAAATTTTCTATTATGAAAACAAAAAACACACCACCCGGCCATGAACGGCTGATCTAATTGAGACATTCTGTACAACTAATCAATATTTGTTCTTCATCCTGAAACCAAATTAAATTTTAAGGCTTTCACAAAAGAACACCTTTGAAGCAGACAATCCGGATCATTAATTAGCTCAGCACCACTATTCCGGCAACCGTATCATTTGATTCAAAATAGGATCAAGGGATTATGGTGATGCAGGGTACTATTTTTATTTTATAATTTCTAAATTTTACTATTATGAAAAAGAATATTTTTTCGTCTGGGATTTTTTTGCCTATGACACTTTTTATGTATACATGTAGTTATTTCAATTCCAATGCACAGGCTACACTCAAAGGTGGAATTAGTTTTCCATCTTCATTAGGCCATGGTGATTCTGAAGATTGGCCTTTATCAGTCATTCAAAGTTCAGATTGTCTGCATTATTATTTTGCAGGATTTAGTCAATATCATGATGAAAACAATGGCTGCGGCAATAATGATATCGTGAGGGCTCCGATAATAGGAAAATTAAACCCAATAACTGGGGAACTCTTGTGGGAAAAGGAATACAATGTCGTGATAGGCTACGGCAATTTTACAAAAATTTTTGAGGCCGATGATGGATTCATCTGGGCTGTAGGTGGTCAGCAAAAAACGCCTTGTGTATTTTCCTCGTGGAGCATGATTATTGTAAAAGTTGATCCTATTACTGGAATTCCTGAGACTGGTTATCCTAAATTCTTTGATCCTGATTTGGATAATAATTCTTCCACAACCGATGTTTTGCAATCAAGAATATTTAGCTCGGATCCATTTTATAATAATGGAAATTTCAATGGATTTGTTAGTTCTGGAAGGGCACAAACAAATGGAGAAACATTTAACAGAGCCATGATCTCGAAGACAAATGCAGATGGTACAACCGACACTGATTTTGGGACGAATGGTTATTACTTTGGCCCAGCAAATTCGGAGGCACGTACAGTTATCCAAATCACAGGTTCCTCTGAAATTAAATTTGTTTATATAGGAGATATAAATGTCAGTGCAACCGATAAAGACGTCCTCGTTGAAGCCATTGATGAGGATGGTCAGTTGGTGTGGTCTCAGCAGTTTTCTGAAAGCAACTTAAGTTCAGTTTATACTGATGAAACTCAAAACGATGCTTAGATCTGTTCGAATTTGGCAAGCCCAGGATTTGAAAATGAAATTGAACGAGGTTGGGATGTCATTCAGGATGGTGATGCACTTTATTTATCCTGCATGTTTGATGTACTCGATTTGAATGGAAATGATAAGGACACTCAATGCCCAGAGTTTATTCCTTATGATTTTTATACCAATGTTGATGTCGCTTTGCTGAAAATTGACCTCACTGATGGTGATCCTATAAAGGGAACTAATGCAGCCCAGTTTGAAGCATCTGATTTTTATCCTGACATCGAATTAAAAGGTGGTTCACTTTATTTATTAGGCGCTAGAACCACATATGAGAATGATGAGGTAAAAACCAAAACAGTTGTCATGACTTTAAATTCGGACTTGGAAGTTGAAGGCGAAAAACAATTTAATACGCTTGGAGAGATTAATTGTTCTTTTGATTTGAACTTCAATTGTGAAGATGAAATTATCGTTACCGGAAATAATGAGATAAATGAAGAAGATTATTATTTCTACAAACTGAGCAATGGTTGCCAGTTGGCTACAATATTTGATATTACCAATAACATGACCATTTCTGGAAATACAACATGGAGCAGTTCTCAGAAAGTAGGTGCAAGCATCACTGTCGGGGATGGAGGAACATTGACGATCAATTCGGCAGCGGTGATTGAATTTGATGCAAGCTGGGATCTTGTAGATTACAATGTACTTGCAGAGAATGATGCAGAAACCAAAACGCCAAGAATTATTGTGGAAAATGGGGGTGAATTAATTCTTGATAACTGTACATTAAGGGGTCTTTCTGCTTGCGCCAATAATGCTATGTGGGATGGTGTGGAATTGCAAAATGGCGGCATAGTCAGTATGTCGAATGGTGCTGTAATCATGGATGCGAAATTTGGCATTCTTGCAGATATAGGATCATACAATGCAAACGGACACTATAATCCTACAGAATCCGATGGCGGAGGAATTATACAATCCAATAATACTACGATCACTAATTGCCGAAGAGGAATACATTTTGCCAATTGCCAGTCGAATCCAAGTACTCTAGCTTCTACTACCTTCTCCTGCACCGGATATTTAAAGGATCCATCCTACAAGACCTTTTATACTCCTGTTGCAAGCAATGAAGGATTTGTTCATCAACTTGGCACTTCATCATTTGTCTCTGCGCATATAGCCTCAGGCATGGTTTTTAGTGGCTGTAACTGGATTAATACAGCAGTACTTCCACCCGATTTGCGAGGTATTGGGATAGCTTCCTACAATGCCGCTTATCGGGTAACTGATGGAAGCAGTATGACTGATTTGTATTACGGTATATCGGCACAGACCATTGACCCGCTTAAGTTTATTTATGTTTCCGGAAACAACCAATTTATAGGAAATAAGACGGGTATTTTCCTGAAAGGAGGAAACCTGCATAAGATCATCAACGATAACCATTTTGAATCCAAAGTGTCTTACGATTCTGAAGTACTGCCTGTCCAAGCTGGGGTGGGTATTTATAATTCAGGAGCAACTAAAATACTGGTAGAAGAAAATGCGTTTTCTGCAGGTATGGGTGCAAACAAAGACTATACCTACGGAATCATTAGTGAGAATACGGGCTCAGCGGCCAGTCTTCACAAGAAGAATGTTTTTGACAATATTCAGGTGGGTAACCAAACCCAGGTGAACAATGGAGGACTGAACCTTTGGTGTAACGAACATCAGGACAATGGGAAAGCCTGGTTCATCAATCCGCAAACAACAGGTGCGTTTCCGGATCAGGGATGGTGTGGTATTTCAGCTTCGTTAACTCCAGAGAATGAATTTTTGGATCCAGCTTGTGAAACGGCTTTAAATCATATTCAATCTTCCATTGATTTTGCTTATTGGAGAAAGCAATTTGAATCCTCATATCCGGATTGTAATTCTATTATAGTTTCAGTTCCAACATGCATTGAGGATCCTAAAAGTGGATGCGAAGAAAGTATTCTCCTTACACCTGGAAATGTACAAGACTATTTTAGTGAGGTAAACAATATTCCGGAAGGAACTGAACGGCAATTGTTGGTCAATGAATTGCTCCGATATTATGTGGCAGCATCTGAAATTGATACCATATTGCTATTGTTAGACGTTGAATCCGGCGAAAACTATAGAATGGCCCTTGCCCTTCTTTTGCTAAATCAAGGGGAAATCAGCGAAGCCATTGATGTGGTTGAATCATTACCGGTTAATTCAAATGAAACACAAAATTTCTCTGATTTATTCTATATTTTGGTTTATGCAGCACAAAATGAATTAGCTATATCAGCATTGCCGCAGGCCAAAATTGAAGATCTTGAAGAAATTGCACAAAGTAGAAATATTGGAGGTTATTCGGCTCAGGCTATTCTCTCTCAATATTACAACAAGGAGTTTTTATCCATCATTGAAACAGATACTTCGGTGGAGTACAGAGCTCAGCAAAATAGGTTAGATAAGTTGAAAATGATTAATAGTCTAATAAGGATACATCCCAATCCTGTTGAAGATCAACTAAGCATCACTTATCAATTGCCAAAATCTGGACAATACTCATTTAGTATCTTGAGTTTGGATGGTAAACTTTGGACACAGACTAATAAGGTACAAAATTCAGGAAACCAGTATATCAATACTGCTGAATTGCCACCCGGAGTTTACATTATAAGTCTGAACGATGATAATATTGCCTATGAATTTAGGAAATTTATTAAGAAATAGACTAATTTTGGAAGGTGGAGCAATCCACCTTCCAATATATTTTACAGATATGAAGAAATATGTTCATATTACAATTCAATGTCTTTTAATTCTACCCGGAGCAACCAGCCAAAATTACTTTAACATTGTAATAAATGGACCGCAAAATAATATTAGTGGGGTTTATCATCCTTTGATAGAAATTGACAAGGACAGCTTAATTATATGGACATCAACAAATTATTTAGACAGTTTTGGAGGTCAATGTTTACAAACAATAATAAACAACCAAGGCACTGTATTGAATAATAAAGTATTTCTAGATTCAGTAGATTATATTTTTATTTCAGATGCAAAGTTGGTGAATAATTGCCTTTTAACCTGTGGATCAAAAATTAATTTAAAAGATACCTTGGAAATCTTCTGGGTAGGAAAATTAGACTCCTTGCTAGATACTGTTTGGACTAAAGAAATTAAAACAGTATTTAACAGTCCAACATATCGGAGTATAATTGTTACAAGCCAGTCCTTGATCGCAGTATGTGGTAATGATGTTCAATCCAGAAAATCAGGAAGTATAATAAGCTCGAAAGGAGTAATTCAATTGTTTGATAGCCTAGGGAAAGATGTAGCTAAAATTGAAATTAGAGATAGCAATCATTATCCGTTATTTTATAATATTACCGAAGCTAAAGACAAAAATATTTATGCCTGTGGAATAGTTAAAAAAAATAATGATCTTAATCATGATGCAATAGTAGTTAAAATAAGCCCTGATGGGAAGCTGCTTTGGAGAAAACAAATACCCTCCCCGGATTACTTAGAAGGAGTATTTAATGCATTTGTCCAAGATGATGGTTCTATTTTGTTTATTGGTGATTCTTATAATCCTGACTTTTTTGGAGATAAATTTTCTGTGGTATTACTTATCAATATGAGCCCAAACGGTTTAATCAATTGGACTAAACGAATTATGAAAATTTACGATGGTGAAATAAGGTATTGTGTTGAAGATCCTTCCAATAATTATATTTGCTCAGGTACATATTTTTCGGAGGCAGGAAAAAAAGGTGATGGTTACTTGGTAAAATTTTCGGCAAATGGCGATAGTATTTGGTCCAGGATAATAAATAAATCTGACCGATCCACTGAACAATTCTTTAACATCTCAAAGGCCTCAGATGAGGGTTTTTACTTAACAGGATTCAGTTGGATAGATAGCATCAATACTTCTAAATCCTGGGTCGTGAAGGTTGATAGTTTTGGTTGCCTGGTACCAGGTTGTCAGAATGTGGTCAATACGAAAGATGTAAAAAATGAAAAAATAGCTTTTTTTGAATTTTTTCCCAATCCTGCAAGTCACGTTTTTTATTTTTTAAGTAGGATAAATGATAATGGGAATTATCAATTAAAATTAGTAGACCTACAGGGACGTGAAATTTTTCAATATTCATTTCAGCCTGTTTCAGGCAAGCAGTATGTAGTAGAAATTCCTGATCAATGGTCATCAGGAATTTATACACTAGGTGTTTTTGATGAAAATGGAAAAATGGTACAGGTTGAAAAAATGGAACTGCATTGAGCAAATAAAACGATTAAAAATTAGATGGCACAAGTCGCAGATTTGCGCCAACAGTGAACCTCTATCAAAATTATTTACCTTAGAATAACTGTAAAAATTGGATCCAATATTTTCGACTTTAACCTGCTTTATGTAACATCAGAGTGAATGTGCTCCCAGCCCCATATTCGCTTTCAACGAATATCTGTCCTCCTTGGGCTTCCATAAATTCTTTACTTATAGCTAGCCCCAAACCGGTTCCTTCTTTTTGTGTTCCCGGCACACGAAAATACCGTTCAAAAATTTTATCCTTGTATTGTGGAGCTATGCCTTGGCCTGTATCTTTAACAGAAATGGTCACGTTCGTAGGACTCTCTAAAAGCCTAATATAAATGGTTGAGTGTTCATATGAATACCGGATGGCATTTGAAATCAAGTTAGTCAATACCCATGCTGTTTTATCTTTGTCGGCGAGTACCTGCGACGTATTTTCAGGACATTGGACTTCAAACTGAATGTCCTTTTTTTCTGCTTGTGTTTTCATAGCTTGAAGCGCATAGGTCAATATTTCCTTGGGATTAGAAGGTATAATGGATAACTGAATATTGCCGCTTTCTACTTGAGTCATGTTTAATAATTCACCGGTGATCCTTAACAATCGGTGGGTATCTTCCTGAATGCTTTCGATAAGATGCAATTGCTCTTCATTGAGACTGCCTATTTGTTTGTTTTCCAACAATTGTAAACTCATTTTGATGGAAGTAATGGGCGTTTTAATTTCGTGCGAAACCGTTGCAATAAAATTGGTTTTAGCAAAGTCCAATTCTTTATGGGAGGTTATGTTGCGAAGAAAAATAACATGACCAATAAGCCGGGGATCTTTTTCTCCGGTGGGAATAATGGATATATGAAAAGTCTCTTTTTCAAAATAGCTCTCCCGGTTTTCAGCGAATATCTTCATTGGAGTTTTCTTTGGCTCAACTACTGCAGGATTACCCTCAAGCTCTTTTATCAAGATTCGGATCAAGTCATTTTTTGATGCCAATTCCCTAGCGGATTTTCCCGGCAGTTCCTCAGGCATTAGTCCAGTTACCTTGGTTGCTGCTTCATTGGCAAATAGGATGACTAAATTTTCATCCAAGCCAATGACAGGATCGTGCATATTATTAATAAGTGTTTCAATCCGTTTCTTCTCCATCATTAATTTAGCAAGATTACTGTTGTTATATTCTTCCAGTTTTTTTGCCATAGTATTAAACGACATAGCCAATTGGCCAAACTCACTGTGGCCTTCGAAATGAACCCTCTCCGAATAATTTTTTGCCGCGATTTGCTGAATACTCTTGGTTAATTCTTTGATTGGATTTGCCACGGCTGCGGGCAAATTAACGAGCAGGATAAAAGCGATGAGAAAACAAAGTGTTCCGGTCAAAGCGATCCACAATACAGCTTTATCGGCTGTGACTGCGGCGACTTCACTTTTCCGTTGAATGGCCTGCATATTCAAGTCCATGATCGTGGATATACTTTTGCGGATTTCTCCCAAGAGCTGGTGATTGAGACTATCCTGCTTTAGCTTATTGATATTTTTACGAACTTGAAAAGTGGCATCATACTCCCCAGGTTCCGTAAGATTAGCCTCTTGCAATTGAAGATTTCTTTCAAAATTATGCAATGCCTTATCCGAAAGATCTTCCAGGGAGGATATCATATTTCTGCAATACTCTAATGAGTTGTAATTTGCTACCAGGATATTTTTTGTATCGTTTTTCAGAGCATTTATCTTGCTTGCACCAACAAGACAGAGCAGGACGATGAGAATAAACAAAAGGCCTACCCCTAACGTAAGTTTAGTTTTGATATTCATTAAGAAAGAATTACAAGGTCAATTTCATTAGAGGATAGTTTTTTTAGAAGTTGATTAAATACGTTGGTGGCCAAAATAACTTTTATTAAAGATAAATGAGGTTTGCCTACGCAAATGGTCGAAATTTGGCGTTCGCTGGCCTGTTTTACAATGGCCTTAGCCACTGAATCGCTTTCGATCTTAATAATTTCAGCTCCTAATTCAGTGGCTAGTTTAAAATTGTTGATTAAGTGACGTTGTTTGTCTAAGGGTATTTTGGCTGAACTTTCCCTGGGAGTTTGAACATAAAGCACAAACCACTTACTATGATAATAATTGGCCAATCGAGCAGTTTTTCTAATTATGGTTCGTGCAGTTTTTTCATTACTGCTGATACAAGCCATGAATCGTTCATGCTTAAATGCATTTTGCTTAGGTACTTCAGTCTCAACTTTACGTTCCACTTGTGATGCAACCTCTTTTAGGGCCAATTCGCGCAGCTGCAAAATGTGTTCGCTTTTAAAAAAATTTTGTAGCGCAGTTTGTACTTTTTCAGGATGATAGATCTTCCCTTCTTTGAGTCTCGTGATCAGTTCTTCTGCGGTCAGGTCAATATTAACCACTTCATCCGCTTGTGCCAAAACGCTGTCAGGAATTCTTTCCTGTACTTCAATGCCGGTTATTTCTTTAATCTCATCATTCAGACTTTCGATGTGTTGAATGTTTACTGCGGAGATGACATTGATCCCTGCAGAAAGTATGTCTAAAACGTCCTGCCAGCGCTTCTCATTTTTACTACCTTCGATATTTGAATGGGCAAGTTCATCCACAATGACTACCTCTGGCCTGAGATTGATGATGGCCTGAACATCCATTTCTTCAAGTTCTTTTCCTTTGTAAAAGAGCTTTCGCCTTGGAATTATGGGTAAGCCCTCCAATAATTCATGAGTTTCTTTGCGATTATGCGTTTCCACAAAACCAATTTTAACATCGATTCCATTCTTAAGCAAGTTGCGTGCTTCATTTAGCATACGGAAAGTTTTTCCAACACCAGCACTCATGCCGATATAAATTTTAAATTTACCCCGCCGCGACTTTTTTATTAAATCGAGAAAGTGTTGTACCGTTTTGTCTTTGTCACTCATTAAAAGGAAATGGCAAGTGAACTGGTCAGCAGGTAATTTTTCGTATCAGGTTGTAGATCCTGGATAAAAATCTTATCCTTACTGTTTAACATCCGGCCCTCAATACGCCATAGAGCATTTTCGCTTATGCTATAATCAAAATTAACTGAATAGCCATAAGTCTGAAATCCATTCTGGGTACCCGTAGCAATTATAGTCTGATCCTTGTCATTGTAATATTCTACTCTTGCGGATAAATTAACTTTCTCACTGAGAGAATATTTTGCGATGACAACAGGAGAATACCAAACAAATAATTCACTGCTTGTTTTTGATTTTTCCTGTACTCCAAGGTCAAATCCGGCGATTAAACCAAATGTTTGATTAAATTGAAATTGTCCATAAAGGTTATGAAAATATCGCATAAGGCGATTTGAATCTGGGGTTACACTTCCTATGAATGAACTACTGTTTAATGTGGTTTTGTCATTGGGTTTGAAAATAACCTGATGACCCAAAGCGACTGAATTATTTTCATTTACGCGCTGGATTCGCTGCCAGCCATTTAAAACGAAACCATTAATAATCAATTTTTCGTTATCAGTAGTATAGGATAGTCTTACTCCGCTTTCATAGTAAGGGGAGTTGTCTGCCAAAATGCTACGGGTCAAATTCCAACAATCCTTTCCAATCGCACTTTCGAAACCAATGTGTGATGAAAAAATTCCAGCATCCACCCAAAGGTTTTTTGTTTTGGAAATTTTTACCCCAGCATTGGCTTCCAGAATATTTTTTAGTACCCCAGGTTCTTCAATTAAATTGCTGTTGGCATAAGTTCCGGCCATTAAAGCAAAATTAGCTCTAACATTTTCATTTGAATAATTGGCTTTTACAAAACCCAAATTTAAGTTTACCTCATTGTGCCGATGGTGAGAGTACACAAAGCCTGGTCGGTTATGATCTGAAGGGCGACTAAAATCATAAGAATAGTAAGTTTCAAGGTATCCGCTAAAATTCAAGGGATTGTACTGATCACCCGATTAGGAAAATCCTTCAAAAGAAAGAAGGGTAAGAACCCCGATAAATTTTGTTTTCATAAAGTTTAATTAAGTTTATCAAGAGCAATATTTAATTTTAGTACGTTTATTTTTACGATACCAATAATACCCAATAAGGGTTTCTCAGTTTGCTGTTCAATCATTTTTTGAATCGTTGATTCATTTATGTTGCGCATTTTTGCAATTCGCTTCACCTGAAGCTTTGCTGATTGGACCGATATGTTGGGGTCCAGACCACTTCCACTTGCAGTAACCAAATCGGAGGGTATTTGTTCTTTGCTTACTTCAGGATGATGCAATAAAAAACTATCCATCCTTGCCTGAACCTGTGCCAGATACTCCGGATTGGATGGCCCTTTATTGCTTCCACAGGAGCCAGCGGCATTGTAATCAACTGATGAAGGGCGTGACCAAAAATACCGATCGCTGGAGAAGCCCTGTCCGACATTTTCATAGAATCCTTCCTTTGACTTGTGGAAGGACCATTGAGCAGGAACTAAATTCGAGAATCCATACATGATCGCCGTGTATGCTCCACTGTAAAACAAGAAACAAACAACTGTTAGTCTGATGGGAATGAATAAGTTATTTTTCATTTCTTTTAAATAAATAATGTAACAATAAGGTCAATGGCTTTAATACCTATAAATGGGATTATCACTCCTCCCAGTCCATAGATCAATAAATTTCTTCTCAGTAATGCACTTGCTCCAAGAGGCTTATAAGTTACGCCTTTGAGTGCAAGAGGAATCAAAAACGGAATAATTATGGCATTAAAAATCACAGCAGAAAGAATTGCGCTCTCCGGACTGTGCAAATTCATTATATTCAACTTTTGTAAAGAAGGAATAGCCACGACGAACAATGCAGGAATTATGGCAAAGTATTTCGCGACATCATTGGCTATACTAAATGTGGTGAGTGTTCCCCTCGTCATGAGTAATTGTTTGCCAATTTCCACAATTTCAATGAGTTTAGTTGGGTCATTGTCCAGATCGACCATATTACCTGCTTCTTTTGCAGCCTGAGTTCCACTGTTCATTGCGACTCCTACATCTGCCTGGGCTAATGCTGGAGCATCATTGGTTCCGTCACCCATCATGGCTACCAGTCGCCCTTCAGTTTGTTCTTTTCTGATGTAATTCATTTTATCTTCAGGTTTGGCCTCTGCAATGAAATCATCCACTCCTGCTTTTTCTGCAATGTATTTTGCAGTCAACGGATTGTCACCAGTAACCATCACCGTTTTTATTCCCATTTTTCGAAGGCGCGCAAACCGTTCATGGATTCCTGGTTTAATAATGTCTTGTAATTCAATGACACCAATGACCTTTTCGTTTTCTGAGACCACTAGCGGAGTACCTCCATTTCGTGAAATTTGGTTAACCCATTCGACAGTTTCGGATGGAAATTCATGTCCTGCTTTTTCACATAGGTTTTTAATGGCATCCGTAGCACCTTTTCGAATTCGGGTGTTCTCAAAGTCTATACCCGAAGTCCTCGATTCTGCTGTAAACTTGATGAAACGCGCATTTTGTAATATGTAGTCCTCTGGTTTAGCTTTAGCCAATTCAATGATAGACTTTCCTTCGGGTGTTTCATCAGCCATAGAACTTAACACCACTGATTGGATGAAATGAGATCGGTCAATTCCACCGATGGGATAAAAGTTTGTGGCTTTTCTGTTTCCGATGGTGATGGTTCCCGTTTTGTCCAGCAGTAACACGTCAATATCACCTGCTGTTTCCACTGCTTTTCCACTTTTGGTGATTACATTGGCTCTTAAAGCACGATCCATTCCTGCTATGCCTATGGCAGAGAGCAATCCCCCAATGGTTGTTGGAATCAGGCAAACAAATAATGAAATGAAAGAAGCAATGGTAATGGGTGTATTGGCATAATCAGCAAAAGGCTTTAAGGTTACCGTCACAATAATAAAGACCAAAGTAAAGCCGGCTAAAAGTATCGTCAAGGCAATTTCATTGGGAGTTTTTTGCCTACTTGCTCCCTCGACCAGGGCAATCATTTTATCCAAAAAACTTTGACCTTGTTCGGTAGTTACCTTTACCGTTATTTTGTCTGATAATACTTTCGTTCCCCCGGTGACCGAGCTTTTATCTCCACCAGCTTCCCGGATAACCGGAGCGGATTCTCCGGTTATTGCGCTTTCATCAATGGTGGCCAGGCCTTCAATAATTTCGCCATCTGCAGGGATGGTATCGCCGGCTACACAAACAAATACATCGCCTTTTTTCAGTTCGGAGGAAGAAACTTTTTCCCCATTTTTCAAAGTTGCTGGAGTCTCTTCACGGGTTTTTCGCAAACTGTCGGCTTGCGCTTTTCCACGAGCTTCTGCAATGGCCTCTGCAAAATTTGCAAACAACAAGGTTAACAAAAGGATCAGAAAGATGGTAAAGTTGTAATAAATGCTTCCTTGTGAAGTTTCTCCCATTGCAATCCATAAACAGACGAAAAGCATGATAGCAGTTCCAATTTCTACGGTAAACATTACAGGATTCCTAAACATCAATTTAGGATTTAGCTTCACTAAAGATTGTTGCAATGCGGTGCGTACTAAATCTTTTTGAAATAAATTCACTTTATTATTCATGATAATAATTATTTAGTCATGGAGAAATATTCTGCAATAGGTCCTAGGGTTAAAGCAGGAAAAAAAGAAAGCGCAGCGACAATGGCGATGACAGCAAAAACCATTAAGCCAAAAGTTGCTGTATCCGTTTTTAAAGTTCCATTGCTTTCGGGAATGTATTTTTTTCCTCCTAGAATGCCAGCAATGGCAATCGGTCCGATAATTGGAAGATAACGGGCGATCAACATCACCAGACCACAAGCAATATTCCAAAATGGAGTATTATCACCCAAACCTTCAAAGCCACTTCCGTTATTGGCACTGGAGGAGGTAAATTCATACAACATTTGGCTGAAGCCGTGATAGCCGGGATTGCTTAGATTGGATGCAGTGAGATTGGGCAATGCAGTAGCAAGTGCCGTTCCAGCGAGTATAAGAAAGGGGTGAAGTAGTGCAATGATCATGGCAATTTTCATTTCACGGGCCTCAATTTTTTTGCCTAAAAATTCAGGAGTTCTTCCCACCATTAGACCACTGATGAATACAGCCAGAATAATGTAGATATAAAAATTTAATAAACCGACACCACATCCCCCGTAAAATGCATTCACCATCATTCCCAGCATTTGATTCATTCCACTAAGCGGGGTAAAACTGTCGTGCATGGCATTCACACTACCCGTAGATATTACGGTAGTTGCAATACTCCAATAAGCTGAAGCCACCGGACCAAATCGCACTTCTTTTCCTTCCATATTTCCCATGGATTGTTGGATGCACATTTCTTCCATTTTAGGGTTCCCTTGGAGTTCAGAAATGATCGTTGGAATAACCAATAAAAGAAATCCAAAACTCATAACTCCAAAAATCATCCAGGAGAGTTTTCTTCTCTTAATGACAAAACCCAGTGCAAAAATTAATGCGATGGGAATGATCATTTGTGAAATCATCAAAATTACATTGGTGATGTAGTTAGGGTTTTCCAATGGATGTGCTGAATTCACTCCATAAAAACCACCACCGTTGGTTCCTAAATGTTTTATAGCGACAAATGCAGCAACAGGGCCCTGACTGATGAATTGTTCTTTACCTTCAAGAGTGGTTATGCTTTCTTTGCCATTAAGATTCATTGGAACCCCATTCAACACCAATAGGCAAGCTACCAACAAGGCTAAAGGAAGCAGAATTCTTGTACAGCTTCTGACAAAAAAAGAATAAAAATTACCAAGTGTTTGAATGCTGCGTTCTTTCATCGCCATAAAAAGTACAGCACAGATGGCAATACCGGTACCTGCACTGATGAATTGCAATAGCATCATGACGAGCTGTCCTAAATAGGACATTCCCGTTTCACCTGAATAATGTTGGAGATTCGTGTTGGTTACAAAACTTATGGAAGTATTGAAAGCTAAATCGGCACTCATGGAAGGGTTACCATCAGGATTTAAGGGTAACCAACTCATGTTTGTAAGGATGAGCATCGAGAAAACGAACCACACCACATTAATGGTGAGGAGTGCTACAAGATGCTGTTTCCATTTCATTTCTTTGTTTGGATCAATACCGCTGAGTTTAAAAAAGAGATTGTCCAATGGATTGAACAATTTATCGAGCCAGGTTTTTTCATAATTGAAGACTTTAGCAACGTATCGACCGAAAGGAATTCCTAAGGCTATAGTCGCCACGTACATAAAGATTACCCCTAATAGTTCCGAAAGCATTTTTCTTGAATTAAAAGTTGAATAAATATTTTAACTTAAACCAAACGATCAGTAACAGAGCTATCGCTAACATGCATATTGCAATAATGTGAATTATTTCCATGAGCTTAGCCCGTTTCAAGTCTAAAATTTTTCGGGTTTTAACAAAACGTATAACATGTAAGCAAAAACAGCTATGGCGATGATTAATAATATTGTCATACAATTAAATTTTTTCAAACCAGGAAATAGATTTTAACATAATTGCAAATAGCAAAAGACCCAAAATCGTCAATAACATGGTATTCATTTAAATTGAAATTAATGTAATGGTTGAGTTCAAAATATATTCCAATGATCAACAACTAGTCATTAATCATTAAGAATGAATGCATTAAAAAATATGAGTCCCGAGAGGAAACACTATAACCCTATCATTTTGAAAGGGCCCATCTTATTGTTTTGAAAGGGTGTTTAATCGAGTTTGTATTCAGCAAGCTTTCTGTAAAGGGTTGTTAAAGCTATTCCCAACAGCTCGGCAGTTCTGGTTTTATTACCATTCGTGTAATTCAGGACTTTTTGAATGTGTAATTTTTCTGCGCTGGCTAATTCGAAGGCGGAAAGAGTTTTAGCCTCGCCTTCCGGTGATATATTCATTTGAAATTCTAAAGGTAAATGAGCCACTGTTAATTCATCGTCGCACAGGATTATGCTGCGTTCAACAATGTTTTTAAGTTCGCGGATATTCCCATTCCAACGATGATGCTTCAAGGCTTCAAAGTATTCCTTTGAAATAGAGTGAATTTTCTTGTTGGTTTTAAGTGCAAAGTGATGGAGAAAATGATTGGCCAGGGGTTCAATATCGACTATTCTTTCTCTCAACGGAGGCAAATGGATCTGGAAAGCAGAAATGCGGTAATATAAATCTTCTCTGAAATGGCCTTTCCCAATTTCTTTTTCAAGAGCGCGGTTGGTTGCTGCAATGATACGAACATTAACTTTGGTGGCTTTGGTTTCTCCAACTTTAAAGAATTCGCCCGTTTCCAAAACTCTTAAAAGTTTGGCCTGTAAACTCAACTCCATTTCTCCAATCTCATCCAGAAATATGGTGCCTTTATTGGCTTCCTCTAAAAGGCCCTTTTGGTCTTTAAGGGCTCCAGTAAAAGCACCGGCTTTATGCCCAAACATTTCACTTTCCAACAGTCCTGTGGCAAATGCTGAACAATTTATGGCTACGAAGTTATATTTGTTTCGAGGACTTGCGTGATGAATGGCTTGTGCAAAAACCTCTTTTCCCGTCCCGGTTTCACCAGTGAGTAATATGGTGGTGTCCGTAACGGCAACTTTTTTGGCTAAATCAATGGCCACTTGTATGGAACGTGAGTTCCCAATTATTTTGTCAAAGGAGTGTTTAGCTTCTAATTGTTTTTCAAACTTGAACAAGCGACGGTTTAAGTCAACTTTCTCAACAGCCTTGTAAAGCAGAGGAATAATTTTATTGTGGTCATCACCCTTGATGATATAGTCAAAGGCTCCGTTTTTTATGGCTTGTACTCCATCAGCAATATTTCCATAAGCCGTTAAAAGAATAATTTCTGGTACTGGATATTTATCCTTTATGATCTTCGATAAGTCCACACCATTACCATCGGAGAGCTTTACGTCACAGAGAATCACATCAACTTCATTATGTTCCAATTTCTTTAAAGCGGAATGGCAATCTCCTGCTTGAATGACTTCAAAACCCTCAAGTGAGATGATTCTTGAAAGAAGCATTCTCAATTTTTCTTCATCATCGATAATTAAAACTTTTTTCAACAAACAGGCATCCACTTTAATGGTTAATGATAAAACCACGTAATATTACAGAGAAAAAAATATTTTTCCAATCAGTGGGGCTTATGTATACGCACTGACCAACTCAGGGTAAAATCAGGTTTTATCGTTTAAAACTATTCCTGGGTGGAAGGGTATGTAAATTTATACTTTTGTAAGTTATTTAACTTGAAAAGAGCTTGTTGGAATTTGTACGTTAGGTTGGCCAATTTGGAGATGGTATGCAACACCATTAGATTTTTTCGATATTTACAACGCAATCAGTTGAGTGGATTTGCTGGTATAAAACCGAATAGAATTGACTTAGATGGTAAATATTAATAAAGGAGAATTAAGTTACATAATGTTCATCCTGCTCCTATTGAACAGTAGGGTAACTATCGGACAAAATATTGTAACAGACCGCCCGGATCAGACGGAAAGTGCCATGAGCATCATTCCCGGAGCTATTCAGGTGGAAACAGGTTTTTCAATGAATCGTCAAGACGAAAACAGTATAGCAAACCGCGAATGGGCGGGACCTTCAACACTGATTCGACTGGGTCTATTGAAAAACTTGGAATTGAGATTCCAAAACGAGCTAATTCATTGGGATGACGGCCAGGTAAAATCTTCAGGATTTGCGGATGCCGAAGTGGGTTTCAAATATCAGCTTGGCTCACTGGAAGGAACCGATCACAGTATGGCCTTTTTATCACATTTTATTCTGCCTACAGGGTCAGGTGAATTGACAGAAGATGGGGTAGGCGCTGATATCCGATGGTGTGTAGGGCATTCCCTCAATGAGACGGTGGGTATTTCCTATAATGCCATTTATTCTGTGAGACCCAATACAAACGATCAATGGGGATTTAGCTTTTCATTGGCTAAGGCCATAGGCGATAAAGCTGGATTTTTTATTGAACCTTATGGTACTTACGATGAAGAAGATTCATTCTTGGCTTTTGTGGATGCAGGATTTACTTATTTATGGTCTTCAGATGTTCAATTGGACTTTTCATTTGGTCATGGGATCCACCGAAGGGAGTCTTTTGTATCCTTTGGATTCAGCTGGCGACATGGATACTCCAAAAACTAACGAACGTTTGTTCGTATCGTAGCTGGACGGTTTTCCAAGCATTATGCGGAGACCAACCCTAAACGCTCCAACCGGTAATATTCACGAAAGGTAATCATGCGTTCTTGTTGTTCATCCCACAATTTATGGCTGGCCAGTTTCAGACTTTCCCAAAATCGGATTTCGGTAGTGTATTTGTGAAACCACGGAATAGCATCCATACATTTTCGCAAATTGTAGTTCGGGATCGCTGGATTGAGGTGGTGAATATGATGAAAAGCAATATTTCCAGTAAACCAGTTTAATAAACGTGGCAATTTGTAATAACTACTGCCTTTTATAGCGGCATACATGAATTCCCATTTGTCTTTCCAGTGTTTATAACCGTGTTCGTGCTGATGTTGAACGTAAAAGAACCAAATCGCGATCACCGCAAAAGCACATAAAATAACCACCTGAAGAAGGATTACCCGTTTCCAATCCAGTATCAGACAAAGTCCACCAAACAGTAAAACCAGCGATAAGTTATTGATCAATAATCCCGGCTTTAGTTTTTTAAATTCAGCAAATGGAATCAGCGGTAAGCGGTTGTGTATAAACACATAATAGATCGGACCCAAAAAGAACATGACCAATGGCGAACGATACAATCGATAACGAAACCGCTGCCACTTACCCAAGGCCGCATATTCTTTGACTGTAAGGGTATCAATGTCTCCTATATCCCTGACTTCAAGACGCCCATTGTTCATGTGGTGAAAATGGTGAGATTGCGCCCAATAAAAATAGGGAATAGAACTGGCAAGACTACAACAATAACCGATGATTTTACGAATGGTCTTATTGGCGACAAAACTTTGATGGCCGCAATCATGCTGAATGATGAAAATACGCACTAAAAACAAAGCATTTAAAACGCATAGCAAAAGTGCTATCCAAAGATAATTATCCCAAAGTTGGTAAATCAGGATCCACAAAAGGATAAAAGGCCCAAACGAATTGAGTATTTGAATTACAGCTTTCTTGTTGTCTGTCTCCTGATAAACTTTAATGGATTTAAGTGCTGTTTTTACTTTGGTGGCGAATTCCTGTTTCTCCTGATGCTGCATATTCGTGAAAGTGGCTGCAAAGATAAGCCAAGCCCTTAAATGAATACATTATTATCTTAATATTCAGCATTAAGTTTCGACAAGCATTTGATATATATAAAATATTCATACTTAATGTATTCAAAATGAAGAAATAAATTTTAACCAAAGGCTTCATCATGACGACCAATTCTTTGTAATGAATTCTTTTTTACACCAGGTGGTTACGATAATCCGATATACCACTGAAAATTGATACTTTCACAACAAATTTGAATTATGCGCGCGTTTTGGACATTTCTATTATTTGCAAGTCTGTTAAACATTGGAAGTACACAAAATTATAGCATCAAGGCATCTGTCTTGTTGTGGGTGGAAACTTCCGAGGTTCCACCAAGTATTACCCTTCGGTGGGTCAATGAACCTGATGCTACAGCCTATACCGTCTTTAGAAAACTTAAAGGTGCGACTTCCTGGGGTGCTGCCAAAGCAACGCTTCCTAAAGATTCTACCCGGTATGTGGATAATACGGTTGAGAAGGACAAAGCCTACGAATACCGCGTTATTCGGAGCAGTTCGACCATTCAGGGTTCCGGATATGTTTATGCCTCCATCGGGCTACCGGCTACGGAATGGAATGGATCCATATTATTGTTAATCGATAGTACCGTCAATCGTCAACTCAAAGACAAAATTCAAATCCTCAAAGACGATTTAAACCACGAAGGTTGGTATGTGATTATTTATGTGCCTTCTGCAAAAGAATCTGTTTCCGAATTGCGGGCTAAAATTTCAGGTTATCGGCAATTGCACAGAGATCTTCGGTCCGTCTTCATTTTAGGTCACGTTAAAGTTCCTTATTCCGGAAATTTCAACCCGGATGCACATCCTGATCATCAAGGCGCCTGGCCTTCTGATACCTATTATGCGGATATTGATGGATTTTGGACCGATGTAACCGAAGACAATTCAGCAGCATCACGTGTTGCGAATAGAAATGTTCCGGGTGATGGAAAATTTGATCAGAGCAACATTCCTTCTGATGTTGAACTGGAAGTCGGCCGCGTTGACTTCTTTGATATGCCGGCCTTGGGAAAATCGGAAATGGAATTATTGGGACGCTACCTGGACAAAAATCATCTTTGGAGAACTGGTCAAATTCAAGCCGAAAAAAGAGGGATAGTTCAAGACAATTTCAACTTTATGAATGAGGCATTTGGTCAGACCGGAATGAAAAACTTCTCGGCTTTTTTCGGACCAACAAAAGTTGAGTATGCGTCATACCGGGACAGCCTTTTGAAAAAATCCTATCTCTGTTCGTATGGCGCAGGAGGGGGCAACTACCAGGGAGCAAGCGGAATTTCAACCACCAGTAATATGGCGACGGATAGCCTCCGGTCGATTTTTACTTTTATTTTCGGCAGTTACTTTGGTGACTGGGACAGCCCCAACAATTTCTTAAGAGCTGCTTTAGCCAGCGGAACGATTCTTTCCAATGCATGGGCAGGAAGACCCCACTGGACTGCACATCACATGGCATTGGGTGAAACCATAGGATACGCCACAAGAATCAGCACAAACAACAATTCTACTTACACGGCAGGTTTCAGTGCCAGAGGAACACACATTGCCCTGATGGGGGATCCGAGTCTTCGATTGCATCCATGGGCAGGATCCGATTTTATACAACTGGTCGAATCAGGACCACACGTAGATATTAAATGGAATAAAAATGCATTGGCGACCATGGGGTATACTGTATTCCGGCGGACAGAAGGCAATACACAATATGAAGTATTGGCCAGAAGAATCAAGGACACTATTTTTCGCGATGAATGTCTGCAACCGGGTTTTAGGTACGAATACATGGTACGGGGTGAACGATTGGAAACTTCTGCCAGCGGTTCGTACTATAACTTATCCAGCGGCATTTCAGATACCCTCACAAAAACTCAAACAGTATCTCCTCAGGCTGATTTTTCTTTTACCAAAGATTATGAGTTTGTCCATTTAAAATCAGAATCAAAAAATACCCATACCGTAAAATGGATCATTGGAAAGGACACGCTGACCGCCAACGAACTGGATGTCGTCCTGGATTGTAAATCCAACAATGTAACGATCTGTCTGATTGCAGAAGGCTTATGTGATATCGACCAAATTTGTAAGACGATTGCGTATGAATGCAGTGTACCCAACATTACTAAAGTAACCATCGATTCTATCCGCTGTTATGGATTGAAAGGGGGTATTGAAGTTCGCGATGTCACCGGAGCAGATCCCTTTACGTTTAAGTGGAATACAGGAAGTGCCAGTAATCGTTTGACGAATTTGGGTCCGGGAACTTATCGCTTGACCATTACCTCTGCGAAGAACACGACATCCGAACATGAGTTTATTTTAATAGAACCGGATTCCATAAAAGCGAATTTTGTAATCCGCAATGCAACTCCCGGAATGGCCAATGGTGGCATTGACAACCTTGTCATTTCAGGAGGTACACCGCCTTATCAATATCAAATCGCCGGAGGTAAAATTGATTCTTTAGCTACAGGTAATTATGTTTTAGGCATACAGGACGCAAACGGTTGTACGACCCAAATCACCATAAAGATTGGTGTGCGGACTTCTACCGAACTTTTATTGGATGGAGTGAAATACAGGTTGTGGCCAGTTCCCGCCAAGGATTTTATTGAGTTGCGATCTTCAGATGTTCCAGCGGGTAGTATTGCGTTGGTATTATACACCATGGCAGGAGAAAAGATAGGTGAGATCAAGCAAGTATTTGAACCAATTCCCCTGGCTTCGTTCCCTCCCGGGTGGTATGTGTTGAGTATTCAGAATGAAAAGGGAAAGAGCATTAATATTCCTTTTGAAAAAATTTGATCAGATACTAACGAATGTTAGTTTTGAGTCTTTTTTTAAGAAATGAAATTTCATTCTCAAATAAGTATAGTGCAGACCATTGCTTATTGGAAAAACAGGCGTAGTGGAAAGAACGGATCTAAAATTAGGCATGGATTGATCAAATCATTCTACGAACTGGCTTAATTTGGAATAAAATTTTTCATTCAAGAGCTAATCAGGCAATAAAAACGTCCTTACACACCATCGCGTAAGGACGTTTTAATTTTCGAGAGATGAACCCTTAGTGACGACCCCAAAGTTCAACAACCGCCCGATGTTTTTTGTAATTTTTGGTATCATACCAAAAGACTACTTTTTTGATGACCCGTTTGTTTCCGGGAAGATCAATGACCCTGCTTTCATCTCCAGCTCTGAATACATTTTTCAAAGCAATGTCTTCGGTACTGCCATCTCCAAAATGGACGACCATTTTGTTCATGTCCATGGCTGAATTGAGGACTTTTATTTTTAAAGCCGTAAACAGACCTTCCGAAGAAGTGACCATGATTTCGTCGCGATCGTTGACAAACTTGACCGTACGGGTACCCAGAAGTTCCCATTTGGGTTGAAAGACCAGTTTAGTCTTATTGGGACACGAGGCTTCTGCAGCTTGGAATAGGAATAGCGTACAAGCCATAAAACCTAAGGAATACAGCAATTTTTTCATATTGTAAGGATTTTTATTTTTTAGTTAAGACCACACAAATGTTAAAAAGTTTAAGCAAGAATTATTTTTTGTTTCCGGGAAGACTCTGCACTTTTTCAAATTTACCGGATAATCAATCAAAATGACCATTGAGTTTCCAGTCATACGCTAAATATTGGATGCTAGCTTGTTTAGAAATACGAGGTTCAGGACCATATTTCTTAATGAAGCGCAAAAGGCCGGATGGATCACCGAAATCTTTTACATACCAGTTAAATATGCTGGAGAGCTTTAAGTTGTTTTTGGAAATAATATTTTTGGTGGTGTCTTTCAAAAACTTCATGCTGAGATTTTTCAATTGACTTTCCAATGTATGTGCACTAAAGGCAAGTTGATTCAGGGCAGGGCAAGAAGCCGCACCACAATTCAGTGCCACATGAATTCTGGGATCTTTATAGGGGATTAAGAGCTTATGAAGCTCAATCGCATTTAAATCATAACGTTTACCATCGATCATTGCAATGGGGATATCCCAACTGCTTTCGTAGGTGGGGTGAAATTTTTGAATATCCCGTATGCTTTGAATTCCCGGATGGCGAATGATCAATTGAATGGTAAACGCATTATATGCATTTAGCCAGTACGAAATGATTTCATTTCTTTTCCATTGACGCGAAGGTGGAGATGTAATTAAAGTGGTTAGATAGTCATTCAGCAAAGCACTGTCTTCGGTAAATCCACGATAATCTACCCAACCGTTTTCATCAACATATTTTTGAAGTAACTGATTCCATGCCTGATGCAATGGTTTTTGTGCAAGGGTATTGAAACCAAAACAAAGAAGAAAAATGAACAACGGAATTATTTTCTGCACAGCGTTTGAATTTGCTTTAATTTAATTGCGCATGACCATCAGAAGGATTCAAATTGCATAAAAACCTGATAAAGTTCCGGAAGATTTGTTTTAACCCATTGTGGTTTCGTTAAAACCAGGTCAATGAATAGACCTGCCGGATTTAGGGCCGGTTGTCCAAGGTATTTTGTTAAGTCCTCCGGAAGAATTCCTAAACACTGGCAATAAGAATCCACTATGGAATGGTTCATAAGCGTTGATGGCACAGAAGCTATATGAATATGGTACCAGATTATCCCCCATTCATAATGTGCAATATTGAAAAATGATCCCGGAGATCGATAGGCTGATTCCAAATGGGGTAATGAGAAGATGATCACTCCATCTTCCGGTTCATGTTCGGAAATATGCAGGTACGCCTGGTGTGGGCTCGGAAAAGCATGCAAATAAAAAACGATGCGATTGTAAGGTTCAGCCTGTGGTAAGTCGCGATGCAAACCCAGATAAATGGCGGGGGACAGTGCCATTAACTTCCATTCTTCAGGAACCGGTTGTTCGCTCATGTTGATGAATTCCTTTTCCTCTTTTTCCAGGGCCATTCTCTTGCAAAAACGATCTTGCTGAGCATCGGATAAGTTTCTGAAATAAGGGACCATTTTCAGTAACCATCTTTTTTCATAATCGGTGAGATCCGGAGGATAATGTTTATACCACCATCGATTTACAAGATCGCCATAGATAAAACTGGCAATAGCCAAAACACCGGATGGGATCAAGAACCAAAGACTCCTTGCATCTTGTTTGTCAATCCACCATAGGCAAAGGATGAACATTGCTACGCAGAGAGTTTGAAGGCGACGGGAAGGCATAAACCAATAACAGTTTCTTTTTGGAATTTGTTGTTACGAAGATGCCAGGGATACGTCGCGAGGGTAAATTATCGATGTGCAAAAATGTAGTAAAAAAAAAAATTCGCATTGCGACAATATTTTTTGAATTAATTTGTGGTTGACTACTTCCTTTCATTTTAACCGTTCGTTTTAAACCAAAGGCGATGCCGGGGCGTAGCCCTGGCATTTTCGTAGCACGAAGCACATTAAAGAAATTTAGGGGCGTAGCCCTGACATCTATTTATTGTAACATTGAACAAAAGGAGAATAAACCCAAGATTTCTCCCATATATTTCAAAAAGTACCAAATACTAGATCTTGCATGAAATGGAACATAAAAAAGGTTTAACTGGAAGCTTAACTGAAATGAATTGATTCATATTATGGATTAATTTAAATGGATTGATCCATCATATATTTTTTATATTAGTTAAAACAATATATCAAATAAACAATATTAAATTTGGTCTTTAGGGTCAGACAGAATATATTTGGTATATCAATCACCAAAAACTAAATTAAGATGAAATCCTTACGTCCTTACGTCCTTACGGTATATTAGTTTCTTGATATTTGTCATATTTATACTGAATTCAACAAATGTATCATCCCAACAACTACATAATTTTTGTGGAAAACTACCAATTCACCAGGCATCATCAAGCAAACCAGATTCAATCGTTTTTGATCGATTTGGTAATACCTACGATCGGTATGAAAACGACTCAGCTGAACAAGTGACAGTTTGTAATTCCGGTTACTTTATCTTAAGGTTTAAAAATTCTGTTCCTTCTGATTATCAGGATGTAATTTGTCAGGTCTTTCAAGAAGTATCAGATATTATTCCCAGACGCCAGCAACAATTTGATTGCGGGGAAAATCAAAACTTAGCAAATCCGCAAATTGAAATCTCTGGTGATTTATTGCTTGGGGTATTAGCAGCCAGCTCACCTTTGTATGATTACTTTTATTCTCATTGCAATTATCCCTTGATATCAAAATTCACATAATATTATTAGTGGTTGTTCCTTTTCACCAAGCTCTAAATTCTTATATGTATCAACATTGACGGAAGTTTTACAAGTAGATCTTGAAGAACCCGATCAATCAAAAGCTGTTGACACAGTTGGCGTTTTTGATTGGTTCTTTGAACCATATGCTACCACTTATCAGCAAATGGCATTGGGCCCGGATTGCAGAATTTACATTGCAAGCGGTGGTGGGAATCAGTATCTTCATGTTATATTATATCCGAATCGCAAAGGTAAAGAGTGTCAGCTCATAAACCGGGGATTAAAACTTCCAACCAGAAATGCCAATGCAATTCCCAACTTCCCCCACTAACGTGTAGATGAACCCTTTCCATGCGACAGTACCATTCGCATTAAACTCAATACAGATGTGGATGAAGCATTTAAGTTCAGGGAAGGAGAAATATTGATGTATCCCAATCCGGTTAAAACTGAATTGATCGTACATGATATCAGGCATGCCTTAATTGGCAAAATAATGATAAAATTGCTTTCCATTCAAGGTCAGTTGATGGATGAAATGCAGACGAACAATACCGGAAAGGAAATAAGGATACCCATAAGTGATCTTGCCAAGGGACTGTGCATTATTCAAATACGGGATACAAGGGGTAAATACTTAGCGGATAAGTTTGTGAAGGAATGAATAACATTTTTCAAGTTCTTCATATTTAAGTAAATATGGCCATTGCAATACCCAGGTCTGAGCTTTCTTCTTTCCCCAATTTTTCATATTTTCCTATTCATTTTTTGCAAATTAAACTATATTTGCATCCCTCTTGCAAAAGCAAGAGTGGTAGAATTTATTCATAATCAATGAGTTAAATTTACCAGGAGGTACCTTAGCTCAGTTGGTAGAGCAACGGACTGAAAATCCGTGTGTCCCTGGTTCGATTCCTGGAGGTACCACGAAAAGCCCTTGTAAGTCCTAGATTTGCAAGGGTTTTGATTTTTTAAAGGTCCTTGTCGGGAAAGATTATCTGAGTTTTGTATTCAGTATAGAAAACCTTATTTGGGGGCATTCCAATATCCCATTTTGAAGATAGAAAGCGGTTCAGGATTAAGGCCTGAAGAGTGCTCAAGTGATGTTTGAATGAAACGCGAACAATCGTTTATAATTTAATGGATTGAAAGTTCAATAAAGTTGCATTTGTTTCTAACAGGATTCTTTTGGCCGAGGAATTCTGGTTTATTAAGAAACAATTGTATTTTCAAGCTTAATTTATTTGAAAATGAAAAAATACAGGTTATTGTCAGTTTGCTTTTTAAGTCTGATAGGGGTCATGACCTTTGGTCAAGAATACAAACCCAAAACTGTATTGCCTGGAGGGATACCCACGGGTAAACGTAGTGAAATTCAAGAGATCATCTGTGATGGCGTATCCCAACCGCCATCCCTGGACATTTCTTTGACGCCAAGTATAGCTTATCCTAAAAAGACCAGGATCAGGCATCGTGGACCAGATCAGGATTTGATTGACTCACTGAAAAGGGTCAACGCGCATTTGAAGCAAAAGGGAGCGCCTACATCCATTGATGGGATCCTGAACACTGATCAGCCAAATCTAACACCACTGAATCCAGAAGTTGGAGATCGGTGGGATACTCATCCATTTACAGGAAGTGCACCTGCCGACAACACCATTGCCATTGGAAATACAGGATGGGTGGTGACTGGTGCCAATTCATCCATTTGCTATTCCCGAAACGGCTCTCTGACTTTCACCCAATCTTTGGAAGCGTTTTTGAATTATCCAAACTGGTCAGGTTATTGCGATCCTGTCGTATTATTTGACCCAGTGGCGAAGAGGTTTTTTATGTACGTTCAAAATTGCGGAACTTCACAGGATAATAAAGTCGCTTTGTTATTTTCCAAATCAGCCAATCCTAACGATGGCTGGTATCGTTATATCATTAAAGGAGACCAAACCGGTCAGGGACGATATTTTGATTATCCGAAAATTGCAGTCACCAATAATGAAGTATTCTTATCAGGAAATCTTTTTGGATCAGACGGAAAATTCTCTGATGCTCAAGTATGGCAAATCAATAAATCATCCGGATACAATGGCCAATCCTTAAAATTTGTGTACTGGTATAATTTTGACAAGGACATCAATTTCACTCTTTTACCGGTAAGTTATGGTGTAAACAATACTTATGGGCCGGGCGTCTATATGGTAGCTACAGAATCCGCTGCCGGAAATAAAATTGCATTGTATGACATTACAGAAGAACTCAGCAATAGCCCGCAATTGCTGTATTATGAAATTTCTGTTCCTCCCTACGAAGTGGGTTCTGACGCTTATCAAAAGGGGACTGCATGTAATTTGGATATAGGGGATTGCAGGGCTTTAAGCGGATTTTACCTCAATGGAATCATTCATTTTGTGCACGCAGCCAAACGAAGTGACAATTGGGGTGGAATTCATTACAAAAGGCTTGATGTGGCCAATCGAACGGTAGTTGCAGATAATTTTGGTTTAACGGATTATGATTATGCATACCCGGCTATTGCATCGTATTCCAACAATACAACAGGAAAGTCAGCGATGATCATGTTTACCCGAACGGCTTCTGACGATTATCCTGAAACGCGTGTGGTGCATGTAGATGATAATTTCAAATGGTCCGGATCAACTNNTGGGAAGTGGAGTGTTTTGGAAATGATGAAGTACAACGTTGGGGAGATTATTCAGGAATCTGTAGAAATTATAGTGTAACTACACCCAGTGTCTTGGTTGCCGGAGCACATGGAAACTTCGATGGGGAATGGGTCAGCCATGCAGCAGAAGTACATGATTCGGGTCCTGTTTCAACGGGGAACCATGTTAGGCTATATGCATCAAGTGCTTGGCCTAATCCAGTGCAAAATAAGTTTTCATTTAAATTTCAGGCTCCTCAAACTGGGATAGCACATGTCCGATGTATTTCTCAGGACGGTTCAAGTGAAAATGAAATTCTGGTGAGTACTGCACAAAAGGGAGACAATACATTTACGATGAACATTTCCACTTTGCCGGCCGGAGTTTACATGATTTCCATTTTACAAAACAATAAAATCATAGCCAATGAAAAGATGGTGGTTCAACATTAATCTTTTGTGTTGTTTTTTGGTTTTTTCTGACTGCAGCCAGAAAAGTAGCGGTGTGACCAAACCGAAAACAACGCAGTCGCAAGAATCAGGAACCGGGGCCAAGCCTCAGGGAGGAACCACGGTCAAACCTTCAGGCGGAAACGGAACAAATCAAGATACGGTGATCCGGGTAACACCACCCACCGTCATTAAACATGGCTCCAAAAACGAAGAACTCTTGGATTCTCTCAAAAGAGCCAACGCCCATAAGAAAAAGGGTGGATAAACACAGTTGAAACTAACGAACGTTAGTGCTGTAACAGCAGGCAAATTGAAACATGGGAATACCTAATAAACTATATTTATAAAATCATTCAAACCGATATTCCTAATGTTATAAATTCAATCGCCCAATTCTTCTATTGGAACAACGAATGATTACAAATAAGCCGCAAGTATAAAAATAATCATTGGTAAAACCCATCCCATTTGATGCATGACAAACTGCTGAAAAGCGGGATGCAGTCTCGATTTTACCGGATATTAAACAGAGTAATTGCTCTAGGCATCATATCAGCCGGTCCAGGGAAGAAGCAAATCTAATATTTTGGATTGCAAACGATATCCATTTTAGGTGTTTGTCCACTCAAAAAATGGATTAATCCAATCAAAGTTTGCCTCATGAAAATGTCATAAGAACGTTTCCGTAGCATCAAAGCTAACTGTATATCATGACCAATTGGTGAAAATTCCCGATACAAAAGGGATTCGAAGGAATCTACATTTCAATCATGACGAAGTAGAAGCTCTAAAATTTTACTGCCTTAAAAAGTTTTTCTTCACCGGGATAACGGACTTTAATCAGATACCACCCGGGAAACCAATTTTGGCAATCTAAAAATATGCCGTCTTCTGATTCACGAAATGCAGATTCCTGCAAATGGCCCATTGCATTATACACTTCGATATTTTGAGGAGAGATGCCTTGATCTAACGGAATCAACAAAACGGGACCGTTTAATTGAATGGCGGTTCGTTCAGTGGTGAGCTTATTCGCTAGTACCTCTGATGCACCTTCTTCTAAGTGTAACAAAGGATCATCGTTTTGGCCTTCTTCTTTGCGGTTTTTCTCGCAGCAGACGCGGCCAATGGATTTTGAAGCTTTACAGCTTTCATTTTCGCAATCCATGATGATAAACTCATAATGCGTCTTGCAATCTCCTTTTAATGGACCAATGGTTATGGGCAATTGTGTATATTGGTAAGTTCCATAAATTTTTCCATTGCCTTTTACAATGAAGCATGAACTGACATTGGAGTATTTAAATTGAATGGTCACGAAGAAATTCTTATCTGAGTTGCAGTCGGACTTTTTTATTTGTAAATCCCGAATGGAGCATCCTTTTTTCTCGCAACAAACCGGACCAATCGATCCGGAAACTTTACAGGTCTCTTCTGCACAATCAACCACAGTAAATTCATATTTCGTTTTGCAGTCGCCTTCAAAGGGTCCTAACTTTAGCGGTAGTTGGTGGTATTTATACGTTCCGAATAATTTTCCTTGTAGATATACTTTAAAACAATCACTGGAATCGTTGTATTTAAAATTCAGGAAAACATTAAACTTCCCTTTCTCATCACATTCTCCTTTCTCAAGGATAAGATCATATAATTTGCAAGGAGCTTCACAGCAGACGATTCCCAGATATCCCGAAACGCTGCATTCTGGTTTTTCACAATCTGAAACAACAAATTCATATTCAGTTTCGCAATTTCCCTTGAGTCCACAAATCTTGACAGGAACTTGTGAATAACTGAATTTTCCATAATTCGTACCATTTCCAGAAACGTTAAAACATTTAGAGTTACCCTGATATTTAAAACTCAGATATACACAGAAATTTTGCTCTTCGTTGCATTCAGTACGCTCAATGTGCAGTTCAGATAATGAGCATTCTTCCTCGCAACACACTTTACCAAGCAAATAAGTTAGTTTGCAGCCTTCCGTTTTGCAATCCCGGATTACAAATTCGTATTCAGTCTTACAATCCCCTGTTAAAGTCAGTTGTATAGGGAGTTGTGTGTACTTAAAAGTCCCGTAGGTTTTCCCATTTCCTTTAATGGTAAAACACTCTCCGACATCTTTGTATTGAAAATTAATGGTTACGGTGAATTTTTTTTCCGGATTACAATCCGACCGGTCAACACTTAAATCAAATAACTCACAAGCTGCGGAAGCATGAAAGGAATGAAGTGCGAATAAAAGTAAAAAATAGAAATATTTCATAATGCTGGTTTAATGCTTGAATGAATATACGGTGAAACCATTAAAAGAGTTGCTTTTCAAACCGTAAAATTTCCAATAAATCTCAATTAATCAGGGTACAATCTTCAAAAGAATAAACAAAATGGCTTAATTCTATGAATTAAAGCCAGGTCATTTACAAGACACATATTGTATCGGTTTTGCTGCTTGGTTAAAGAAAATTTTGCTTGAATTGGATTGAAATTCAATTTTCATAGTTTATGATCTGGATGCTTCAACAAAATACATGTCGATTTCCCCTTTATTTTTGGCATCAATTTTACCCCGGTAGCTGCAATTGAAATGAGATTGGATGCGCTGATAGGTTGCTCCGCTGATGTTGACCTTCCCCGGAAAACTACTGGCTTCCATTCGTGCAGCAATATTTACGGTATCTCCCCAAATGTCATAAGCAAATTTTTTAATGCCCACGATACCCGCCACAACAGGTCCACTGTGTAAACCGATGCGGATTTCAAAATAGGCTTTATTTTCTTTGATGCGTTGACTTTTTAACTGATGGATGTAGTCAATGATCTCCAATGCAGCTTGAGTTGCGATAATGGCGTGATCAGAGCGCATTTGAGGCAATCCGCATACCGACATGTAACTGTCTCCTATCGTTTTTATTTTTTCAATTCCATACTTTCCGGTGATCTCATCAAATTTCGAAAAGCATTCATGAATTTCATTGACAAGATCCTGTGCTTCCATGTTTTCACTATGCTTAGTGAAATCTTTAAAATCCGTGAACATCACCGTAACTTCCTGGTAGTTTTTCGCTTTAGCAGCACCGTGGGCGATGATTTCAGCTGCAGTTTCTGCAGGCAGGATATTCAATAAAAGGGATTCACTTTTACTTTTTTCCTTTTCAATCTTTTTATACTGAAGTAAAATAATCAAAAGCATAATCATTAATCCGCCAATCCCTAAACTAAGGTTTTTTATGAATTGAGATTTATGAATCAATTCAGTTTCCTTCCTATTGATTTCAGCTTTATGTTTTTCCAATTCAATCTTTTGCTGTGCTCCTGTCAGTTGTAAAACATTGCGTTGACTTTCCATGGATTCTTTTGCGATTCTACCTGAATCCAAAAACCGGTAGGCCAAATGCATATTTCCAATGGCAGCATAAGCTTTCCCAAGAGGGATATATATTTTTGAGACGATATGGTTTTTTGAAAAAAGGTTTTTTTTGACCACAATGGAATATGCTTTCAGCAGACAACCAAGGGCTTTTTCATTTTGTTGCGTTTTCAGATAAATATCACCTAAAGTGGAAAGAGCAAATGCCATATCCGCCAATTCATTGTTTTGCTCACTGAGTTCAATATTATTTTGCAATAAAGGGATCGCCTGATCGTACTGTCCCATTTGATAATAGCAATTCCCTAAATTTCCACTGATAATTCCCATCCAAACCTTTTCCTTTGTTGTATCTAAGATGGACTCAGCAAACTTGAAATAATAAATCGCAGAATCATATTCCGCAAGATTGGAATAACATAAGGCCAGGGTATTAATTTTTGAAATCTTGCTTTGAATCATAGCAGGAGGTATGGTTTGCCACAAATTCAGAAAAATCGATTTGGCGGTTTGATAGTCCCTGAAATAGAAGAAACGGCTGCCAAACGTATGCAGGTATTCTGATTTGACTGGAAAATCTTTTGGATTTAGATCCTGATAAATGCTGCGGGAATGATAATAATGTTCCAGAGCACTGACATAGTTTTTCTGCAGCCAATAGTAATCCGCAAGCAATTGGAAGGCATCTGCCTGTAACGGTGCACAGGATAACTGCTCACAGTCTTTCATCAGATTTTGAATTAGTTCCTCCATGTTTGGATAGAGGTACTCGCGATCCAGGGCCTTTCGGTAAATGGTTGATTTTAGGAGACTGGCCAAAATCCGGTCACCTGCCAATAACGCCGCTTGTTCGTAGTCCTTGTAAGCGTTTATGAATTCATCTTGATTTAAATACCTTTTCTCAATGACGATGGAATCGATAAAAGCGATTTGGGTGGCATACGATTTATGCAGAACCTCTTTGGGAATGATTGGAGTAGCAGCATAAAGAGGCAATATCCAAAAGAATAAGAGGAATTGTACTAGGAGAATCGATTTCAAAATCATCAGGCTAAGTTAAGGAGAGCTTATTGAGTACTGTTCATTTTCCTAAAGAGAGTTCCGATATTCGATCATTCAATCCTTTGGATAAAGGGAAGGAGGAATCCCGGCTAGGGATTGCGCTAAAGGTTTTGAGTAAATCATCTACCTTCGCTTACAGATTGCCATATGAATAAAAATGTATTGATACTTGGAGCCGGAGCACGTGAACATGCATTGGCTTGGAAATTGGCCCAAAGTCCGCACCTCAACCAATTGTTTGCCATGCCGGGCAATCCAGGAATTAAACAATTTGCACTTTTGATTCCGGGAGATCCGTCGGATGCTGGTTCGGTCATTAAAGCCGTAGAGCAATTCCAGATCGATGTGGTCCTTTGCGGCCCTGAAGCCCCTTTGGATGCTGGCATCATGGATGCCTTGCAATCAGTCGGCTGGTCTTCTCCACCATGGCAAATAGGACCTACCCGTCAAGGGGCTCAACTCGAAAGCAGCAAAGCGTTTTCAAAAGCATTTATGAGTCGTCACGCCATTCCCACTGCGGCCTACGGAGTCTTTACTAAAAGGGAAATAGACCAAGCGATGGAATTCATCAGCCAACTNNGCCAACTGGTCCCACCCATCGTGATTAAAGCTTCTGGATTGGCTGCTGGTAAAGGTGTCGTGATTTGTGATGACCACCAACAGGCAGAATTGGAAATCATACAAATGTTTTCTGGTAAATTCGGTTCAGCATCAGAGACCCTCGTGATTGAAGAATTTCTGAAGGGTATCGAGTTTTCCGTGTTTATATTGACCAACGGCACTCAATATGTATTGTTGCCAGAAGCAAAAGACTATAAACGCATTGGAATCGGGGATACCGGACCCAATACAGGGGGAATGGGCGCTATTTCGCCTGTGCCCTGGGCTTCCCCTGAATTAATGCAACGTGTACGACATGACATCATCGAGCCGACCTTAAAAGGATTGTCAGATGAAGGAATTGCCTACCAGGGGTTTATATTTTTTGGTCTAATGGTCGTCGACCAACAGCCTTTTGTGATTGAATACAATTGTCGAATGGGAGATCCGGAAACCGAAGCAGTCATTCCAAGGTTAAAAACAGACTTGATGGAAATTTTTGAAGCGATGGAAAATAATACCCTGGATCAAATGCGACTGGACATAGAAGAACGATCAGCGGCCACGGTGGTTGTGGCTAGCGGAGGTTATCCAGACAGTTTCCAAAAAGGCTTCGAAATGACGGTACCGGAGACCCTGCCTTCCGGTACGTTAATTTTTCATGCGGGGACAAAAGAAGAACATCATCAGCTGCTTACCCATGGGGGAAGAGTGCTGGCCATTACCGCAATGGACCTGGACCCTAGAAAAGCCATAAATTCCAGTATGGAAATGGCGGAACGAATTCAATTTGAAAATAAATATATCCGGAAGGACATTGGAAGGGATTTGTATCCCGAACCTGTAAGCTGAAGGATTTGAATTTTACCTGCACGTATGCATTATACCGTTTCAGAACTGGCAACTATTCTCTCCGCCGATACTAACGAACGTTTGTTAGTATCCAGCGCAATGGAATATGCAGAAGTGGATAGCCGCGCAATACTTCATCCTTCAAAAACAGTATTTTTTGCATTAAAGGGATCCCGTCAGGATGGGCACGATTTTATTCCGGAGTTGATTGCATCAGGCGTTAAGGTATTTGTTGTTAACCGAATTCCTGAGACTCCGGATGATGCAATTTGCTGGTTAAAAGTACCAGATGTCCTAATTGCCTTGCAACAATTAGCTGCACATCACAGGAAGCAATTCAATATCCCCGTAATTGGCATTACCGGCAGCAATGGAAAAACCGTAGTGAAAGAATGGTTGTATACTTTATTACAGGAAAAATTCAAAGTTTGTAAAAATCCAAAATCCTTTAATTCTCAACTGGGCGTAGCCCTATCCGTATTGCAACTGGAATCTCATCACGATCTGGCAATTTTCGAAGCAGGCATTAGCCGGAAGGGAGAGATGTCATCTCTTGAACGAATGATTCTTCCTACCTTGGGCATCATCACCAACATTGGAGATGCACACCAGGCGGGATTCTCTGGCATTGAGGAAAAGACAAAAGAAAAATTATTACTTTTTACTCATTCAGAAAAACTCATTTATTGTAAAGATTATCCCAGCATTGATTATCATCGACGACCTAACCTGCTGAATGTAAGATGGTCTCAAAAATTGCCAGCCGAATATCAGATCGAGTCCATTAAAAGAAATAAAGAAGGTGTCATGCTTAATTTGAGACACCATCAAGAAATTGACGCTTTTGCTTTGCATTTTCATGATGATGCTTCCCTGGAAAATATCATGCATTGTATCGTTATGTGCTTGGAGTTGGGACTTACCGCAAAAGAAATTCAGCATGGAATTTACCAACTGCATAGTTTGTCCATGCGCTTGGAACAAAAAGAAGGCATACAGGGATGTTTGCTCATCAATGACAGTTATTCACTGGACCTTAAATCTCTACAGTTAGCGCTGCAATTTGTGGATCAGCAAAACCATGAATTACCCCGAACGCTGGTCTTGTCGGATTTTGCCGGACACAGGGATCACTCAGAATTATTGGAAGGTGTTGCTTTCTTGCTGGAGAAGCATCGTGTTAAGAAATTAATCGCCATAGGGAAAGAGATTGCCCAGATAAAAAATTATTTGCCATCTCAGATCCGTTTTTTTGAATTCCTTACCACCGAATCGTTGCTGGATCAAATTGAAACACTGGAACTCCGTAACGAACTGATACTGATCAAAGGTTCGCGGAAATTCGGGCTCGAGCGTTTATTCCAGCAACTCAGTCTTTCACATCACGATACCATACTTGAAATTGACCTCAAGGCCGTTTCCCATAATCTGGAAGTGTATCGTGCGATGTTGCCGACCGGGGTCCGCATTATGGCCATTGTAAAAGCAGCAGCCTACGGGAGCGGTCATTATGAAATTGCCAGGTTACTGGATCAGGGTAGGGTCCATTATCTTGCAGTGGCATACACAGACGAAGGCATTCTCTTACGGCAAAAGGGTATACAATTGCCCATTATGGTGATGAATACCGGATTGGTGGATTTCAACACGTTGATGAACTATCGTCTGGAACCGGAGATTTTTTCAATACCCCAACTGGAACGCTGCCTGCAGGACCTTTCAGAATACCCGGTCATACCCATCCACATCAAATTGGATACGGGAATGCATCGACTGGGATTTCAGGAAAACGATATGCAAAACTTGAAAAGCATATTGCAAGCCAATCCAAAACTGCAGATTAAATCAATTTTTAGCCATTTGTCAGCCAGTGACCAGGCTGATTTTGACGAGTTCACCCGACTACAGGCATCAAATTTTGAAGCTATGGTAGCCTCCTTACTTTCCGTATTACCCAACCGACCCCTCCTGCATTTGCTGAACAGTGGAGGCATTGCAAGGCATCCAAGTTTAAGTTATTCGATGGTTCGTCTGGGCATAGGGTTGTATGGCTTTGATGCAGATGCACAGGTAAAGCAACGCCTGGAAGTCGTGCACACATTAAAAACACGCATTGCCCAAATAAAGCAATACCCTGCCGGCGAAACCATCAGTTATAACCGGTCAGGTCAGCTTCATGGCCCATCTAAGATTGGCGTACTCAGCATTGGGTATGCCGATGGTTTACCCCGTATTGCAGGCGTAAAAGCCTACAAACTTCACCTGAACCGGCACAAAGTTCCTCTCATTGGATTGGTGTGTATGGATATGTGTATGGTGGATCTTACAGGTCTGGACAATGTCGTGGAAGGAATGGAAATCGAAGTGTTTGGAAAAAATGCTGCCTTGGAAGAACTGGCCGCTTTGTGTGACACAATTCCCTATGAAATTCTTTCGGGGATTTCAGGACGTGTAAAACGCATTTTTTTGCAGGATTAAACCAATAAAACTTGATTTCAGGCAAATTTTAACATTTTTATCACCAAAAGTGCCTTAAATGAGACGTTAATGACCCGTTCTATCCAATACTTCAGAACAATTCATCGTTTCAAGTTCTTATTTTTGACCGTTTTTCAAAAATCCAATATGAGACCAATTATTTTACTTTTCTTACTTTTTACGCATTTGCCAATATGGGCACAACAAGACCCCGTCTTGTTTACAGTGGCAGGTAAACCGGTTTTACTGTCTGAGTTTGAATACATCTACAACAAAAACAACGGTAAGGAAGCGGATTACAGCAAAAAGTCACTGGACGACTATTTGAATTTATATACAAAATTCAAACTTAAAGTTCAGGCTGCACGGGATATGAAAGTAGATACTCTACCTGCATTGATCAAAGAATTAGAAGGCTACCGACAGCAATTGACGACTAATTTTCTGAATGACAAAGAAGTTACAGACAAATTAGCCCGTGAAGTCTATGAACGCCAGAAAAAAGATGTGCTGATCAACCACATCCTGTTCAGTTTAAGTCCGAACGCTACAGGTCAAGATACCGTAAAATCATACAACATGGCGGTGAATGCAATCCGGATGATCCAAAATGGAATGAAGTGGGTAGATGCAACCAAAAACAGCAATGATTTGAATTCTGCGCAGAAAGGAGGTCGATTAGGTTGGTTTACCAGCATGTTTCCCGATGGATTTTATGGTTTGGAAAATGCAGCTTATAGTCTTAAGCCTGGGCAGATTTATCCTACTCCTATCCGCACACGATTGGGATACCATGTGTTACAACTTGAATCCGAAAGACCTGCATACCGCCGTATGGAGATTGCTCATATTTTCGTTAAAAAATCCAGCAGAGGAAATGCAGACATGAATGCAAAGGCAAAAGCAGACAGCATTTATCAACTGGTAAAATCAGGTCAAAATTTTGAGGAATTGGCAAGAACGTTAAGCGATGACAAAACCAGTGCGGTGCAGGGAGGTACCATCGGATACATCGGGATCAATCAATTTGAACCAACATTTGAAGATGCTGCCTTTGGTCTGGCTGTGGATGGTGAAATAGCTGCCCCGGTTGAATCGGTGATCGGATGGCATATCATCAAGAGATTGCGCAAAGATGATGAACTACCCTACGAAAGAGCAAAACGCAAAATTCAGGTTGACATTCAGCGTGATGAACGATTTAACCTCGCTCAAACCGCCTTAATTGAAAAGATAAAGGTTGAATCGGGATATAAGGAAAATGAAGAGACACTGAAATATTTTACTGGACAATGTGACACTTTGTTTTACACCTATAAATGGCAAGTCCCTGATAATTTAAAGAACGATGTAGTTTTTTCATTGAGCAATCAATCTTTCGGATTAAAAGACTTTGCCGAATATGTAAAGACAAATACAAGACTTCGCATGCAAGGGGGTGAAAACAAAGAAGTATCCGGAACACTGCGAAATATGTTAAAGGAATATTCTAATCAAAAATGCCTTCAATTTGAAGAAGGGAAGCTGGAGGACAAATACCCTGATTTTAAAGCCTTGATGAGAGAATACCGCGAAGGCATATTGCTTTTTGAAGCTACAAAGATTCAGGTTTGGGACAGGGCATCCGAAGATACAGTCGGACTAAAAATATTCCACGAAAAAAATAAGAGTAAATACCAATGGGAAGAACGTGCAACCATAATGTCCATAGCCATTGATACTGTTGACAAAAAATTGGTGGATGCCATCTACAAATTTGCCAGAAAAAATCCGATTGAAAAACTGTTTGACAAGTTTGATAAAGAGAAGAAATATATATCTTATCAGCGTTCAGTGGTGGAAAAAAAATCAGTAGACGCATACAAAGGATTGAGTTTTATAAAGGGGGCAACTACTGATCCCGTTTTGAGTCCAGATCAAACAGGGTATATGTTTAGAAAAATTGAAACCATTCAGCCAGCAGGATTAAAATCTTTGGATGAAGCCAGAGGTTATATCATTGCGGATTATCAAGACCACCTGGAAATGATGTGGGTGGATGAGCTTAGAAAGAAATATGAAGTCAACATCAATCAGACTGTATTTCAGTCATTGATTAAAAAGTAACAATGTCCAACCCGGGAAAGATACTGTCCATCCTGTGGGCATGTTGCCTGTTACTAAGTTGCAAAAAGGAGAATTCCGGCGTGAACACTGGGGCTGAAGATGTTCTGGCCCAATATTATGATCGAAAATTTAAATTTAAAGATTTAACCGATAATTTACCTGAAGGGCTAAATGGTCAGGATAGTATTCAATTTATCAACAGTTGTATTGACCGTTGGTTAAAAGATCAAATTCTCATTCGGGATGCCAGTCAAGACCTCAAAGAGCTTGCAGAGATTGAAGAATTGACACAGAAATACAGAGATGAATTATTGCTTTTAAAATACGAAGAAAAGTTGCTTGCTGAGAAGTTGGATACCTTGATTCAGGATACTGAATTGCTTAAATATTACAATAGCAATAAATCCAACTACAAATTGGAAAGCACTATTTTCAGATTTGTTATGGTTAAAGCCAATAAACCTGTGGTGGATTCCCGAAAATTGGACCAATGGTGGAATTCCGGATTGAGTCAAGCTTCGTTACAATCGTTGAGCCGGTATTGTGAAAACAATGCAGAGGTATGTTTTCTAAATCCTTCACGTTGGTATAAGTGGGAAGAAATTAAACCACATTTTCCTTCTAAATTTATTCAGGAAAAAACCATTCAGGCAGGAATGCGAAGGGATTTTGCAGATTTTAATCACAGTTTTAAAATTCATTTTTTGGAAGTGGTAAGACCCAACGAGGATCCACCATTTTCTTTTATCAGAGATCAGGCACGCAATGCGATTCTACATCAACGTAAAATAAAATTGATGGAATCGTACAAAGCGGAGCGTTATGAAAAGGAATTAAGGGAGAAAAACATTCAAATTACGAACAAATGAAAAGAGTATGTTTGTTGACGTTGTTGTCGATGGGAATTGGGGTAATTTCTGCACAGACCATAGATAAAATCATTGTTAAAGTGGGCAATGAAATCATTTTATACTCGGATTGGCAGGAACAGTTGCAGTTTGTAAAGTCAAAACAGAGCAATGCCATGAACAAAGCTAACGAGTGTTCGATACTTGAAAATTTAATTATCCAAAAGTATCTCGTGAACAGAGCTAAAGTTGACAGTGTTGAAATAAAAGATGAGGAAGTGGAGCAGCAGTTAAATGCGCGGATTGAACAAATTCTTGCCTATTTTAACAATGATTATGAGAAATTCAAGGAATATTATGGTCAATCTGTTGCTGAAACGCGGGAGCGGTTTCGGGAAGAGTTGAAAAACCAATTGCTCACAGAGCGACTTCAAAATAAAATCATTGGTGAAGTGAGGATAACTCCTGAAGAAACCAAAGCGTTCTTCGACAAAATACCGAAGGACAGTATCCCCTATTTGAATGCGGAGGTAGAGATTTCAGAAATCGTTTATTTACCTAAGTTGAATGAAACACAAAAACAGGTGGCGAAGGATCGTTTGCAGAAAATATTACAACGCATCCGCAGTGGTGAGGACTTCGCAAAAATTGCCGCGGTCCAATCGGATGATCCCGGTTCTGCAAAAAACGGAGGTTCATTGGGATGGACTAAAAGGGGAAGTCTGGTCCCCGAATTTGAGGCAGTTGCATTTAATTTGGAGAAAGACGCAGTGTCAGATATTGTTGAAACGGAATACGGCTTTCACGTGATACAATTATTGGAACGGAGGGGGAATTCCATTTTGTGCAGACATATTTTGATTAAGCCTAAATATGAAGAATCAGATTATACAATGGCTGACCATTTTTTAGATTCTATTCGCACCCATATTCTCAAAGATTCCATACCATTTGAAGCGGCTGTGCGTAATTATTCGGATAAGAAATCCGATTCATACAACAATGGTGGGTTGCTCCTGAATCCAAAAACCGGCACTCCTGATTTTGAAACCGCAGACCTTGATCCGGATGTGTTTTTTGCCATTGACCGTCTAAAAGTTGGGGAAATTAGTAAACCATTTTCTACAGCTTTGCCCGACGGTTCGAAAGTGTTTAAAATCGTGCGCTTAAATTCAAAGACTCCGCCTCATAGGGCTAACCTAAAAGAAGATTATGCTAAAATTCAACAAGTGGCCAAAGAAAATAAGAAAGGGCAGAAGTTTCAGGAATGGTTGGCCATTAATGTTCCTAAGGCGTATATTCAAGTGGATGATCAGGTAAAAAGTATTTGTCCCGATGTGGCCAATTGGGCCGTTCAACAACCCTGAAGTTGGTAAATTTGCAGTAATTCCTGCTTACAATGCAGCATGTGGAGATTTTCTTGAACACCCAATTGGGCATTGCGTTTCAATTTGGTATAACTGTAAGGACTAAGCTGCAAGAGCTGATCTAAAATATCGATAAACGCAAGCTGGTTATTTTCCTCTGTCAGAAAACCGTTATAACCGTGAATCAGCCATTCTGGTATATCACAATGCCTGCTGCTGATTACCGGTCTTCCCGCAATTAAACTATCTTTCAAAAATACAGGACACCCTCCTTCTGTATCAGCATTTGAAGATCGTTGACTCCATTGAACGGAAAAATGGCATTCCGATAACTCCTGAAGATATTGTTGGATGGGAATCAGCGGAAACAATTGAATATCATGTTTATGCTTATGCCGGATGCATTTGGTCAATTCCCGGTGATAGTTTGGGTCATGGGGTTCTCCAAACATTCTGATGGAAAATTTTCCGGCATGTCGGGATTGTAAACTTTCAACAAAACCCAGTTGGTTTTTTTTCTCTGTGATGGTGGCTACCTGCAGCAGCCGGATTGGAGAATGCCACCGGGGATGGAAGGGAGGAAACGTTCGTGGAAACAACAAGTGTAACTTACGTATGTGAGTATTGGGAATGCCATATCCCATAAGTAGCCTTGAGGAATAATTGCCTTCGACCAGAAACAGACCACCGCGCTGAGCCAAGGCTTTATAATGCTCAACCGTTAGTGGATCTTTTTTCGGTAAATATTCGTAATCGTAGCCATACAAAGAGATACAAAACGGGATGTTGAGTTCCAATAACAGGGATTTGTATTCAATTGCTAAATTGCCAAAATGGATATGCAATACATCCGGTTGAATTCGAGCAATTTGTTTTTTTAACTCATGCAAACGAAGTGGTTTGTTGATCCTGTTACGCAATTTGTGAAATGAATTTATTGGGTACGTGTTGAATTTTTTTTCATTTACAGGATGCAATCCATTGGGATATGCACTGATCTGATAAGTAGCATATACATGATGTTCACATTCGGAGGAGGAGGCTGACAACAATTCGCTTAGCCAATTCATGGTAACCGGAAGCCAAACATCTACTATATGCAGTACCTTATAGGACATGTGCGGTATTTTGTTGCAACATCTTTAACCATAGGACTAAACTGAGCATTCGCAATTTATTTTCTCTTCCAGTTAATGGGAAGTTTAAAGCTAACTCTTGTATTTCTTTTTCGAATGCATTTAACCAGTTTTGGATGGTGTTGTCCAGTGCATGATAATTCATGAAATGCCGGTTTTGCCCAAAAGAATTAGCCACCCGATTCCATATACCCGGCCATTTGCCGGCCAACAACCAACGATTTAGCCATACATGAGATGGTTTTATTCCGGTGCGTTGCCAGGGAATGTTCAACAAAGTGGGCAGCATGGAGCGATTCAACACTTCCAGATAAAACTTACTGTTGAGTTGTAAATGGTCGTCAATGGCATAATTGCACTCCATCCAATCCAGGTCATAAAACGGAATCACCACTTTTGTCTGAAGACTCAGAAGATAAATACTATAAGCGGATTGATGCCGTATTTTCTGATAGGCAATATAGGGATCAATGGATGGAAAATTCAAGTACTCAGAATGGGAATCCACTAATTCAATCTCGCTTTGAAACCATTTGTGCGCCAGATGTTGATCCATTTTTTGGTTGCAAGTGGAAGGAGAGGCATATATTCCGCCTCCATAAAATCCGTGGAAATAGTAATCAGTATTTTTCAAGAGCTCGTGATACTTTTTCCCTTCGTGCAGGTGCCCCAAATGGAGACAACCGTCGCATGACCACAGTAATTCGAGTCTATCTTCCAGCCAATTAGAATAGGATATTGGATGATATTGATGAGAGATTCCCAATATTGATGCAACTTTTCGGGACAATTTCAATTCCCAGTTTTCACTGCTGGCAAAACACAGAGCCTTTAAATTATATTTATGACCAGCTAACGATGCAATCCATCGACTATCCAAACCTCCACTTAAACCAATACTTGATTTTTCATTTGGAGAGATGTCCAAATTTGTGATACTACTTTCAAAAAGTGAGCTATACTTCTGAATCAAACGCTCTTTATCGTTTTGCTTTGTTCCAATGTGTGACCAACTCCAATAATGTTGTTGAGAAGTTTGGAAATTGGCAAGATTAAAACAATACATCATGGCCGGTTTACTGCGCGTTAATCCTTTGAGCCAGCTCTGATCATTCAACAAATGACCATTGTACAGGTAATTGATTATAGCGTTCTGGTCCAGTTCCCAGCGCATACCGGGTGTATTGTACAAGGAATGGATGGAATTGGTGAAACCCATAAAATCTGCATGTTCATACACATATAGAGGATAGAAGCCCAGAAAATCATTGATGAGTTGTAAAATATTTTGCTTGCTGTCCATATAGAGAATCAAGTAAATGCCATTAAAACAACCTAGCAGGTTCCTGACCTCCAACTTGGTTATTCCATTTGGGTGATCCTGACAAATCCAATTTTGTACATATGTTGCAGCATGCTGTCGGGCGGTTGCATTGCCAATAATGACTAAAGACTTTACTTTTTCTACATCGGTAAATTTATAGGCGATATTTTCAATCTGCAATGTATATGGACTTTCCCTTTCCGTTATTCCGAGTTCTGTTTTATGTTTAAAATATTTCAAGTGGAAGGATTCCATTTTACAGGATTCTTAATTGAAATAAGCGGATCATTTTCTTTCGGTAGAAAATTAACAGAATGAACATTAGCGAACCAATTCCTCCAAAGAATGAAATCCATACATTGGGCGAAACCCACCGGATAAAAAAAAGTGTGGTAATACCAGTAAGTAGACAGAGAAGGTAAATATATATATCTTTAACTAACAACTGTTTGTTAATATAATACTTACCCAATTTACAAATACTAAAAATCAGTACAAACAGACTTACAAAAATATTAATCAATAAAAAAGTTACAACAGATGTTTTTAATAATATAATGGTCGCGATGAATGCGTAATTAAACAGAAGAATAAAAACATTCCATCGCAAAAGATTTCTCGATTCTCCTAAGGCAAGTAAATTGTTGAAAGTAAAATTATTGACAGAGCGTATCATAGCCATTAGGCAAATGAATTTTGAAAATAATAATACTTTTCCTTCAGGATCCTGAAACACCATGGGAATTAGATCTTGCAAATGAACATAAAGTATCACGTAAAGGGAAATGCAGACCAATGCATGGCTTAGCGCGGATTCCCTCAGAATATCTTGTCGTTCCAGGTCATCTTGTTGATGACGGGCCAATACGGGAAATACCGCTTTGTTGAATATAGGATTGATTTTTGAAAAGAGCAGATAGCAGAGTTCTGAGGATAAATTATAAGGACCTAGCACCGATAATCCAAACATCGATATGATCAATACAGAATCAAAATTTCCTTGAATAAAACTGAGTCCCTGATTCACCATTTGGTATGAAGAAAATCGGATGTGGTCTTTTTCATCATTTATTTCATGGTTGGAAATGGTGAAACAGGAGGTCTTTATCCGATGATAATATCCATAGGCCATCAGGTAGTAAATAAAGAATCGAATGAACAATGCAACCGTGAAGATTGACAATGGCTCAAATGTCCGGAGCAAACTAAGAATAACTATGAACTCTACAGTAGCACCACTAATTTGTGCAATGCCTAACTCTCGTTGTCGTAGCATGCGCGTCAACATGCTCGTGTACCTGGATCCTACAGCAATGGTTCCAAAGAGGAGCAAAGCCATAATGGCAACGAAAGAGTTCTCGTACCAATACTTACTTTCAATCACATAAAATGAAGCAATGAGGACAATCCCAGCCAGACCGGTGAAAAATTGCAACCGAGTTAAACGCCCTAATATTCTTGGGGTAAGTTCAATTCTCTGTATGGCACTGACAAACATTCCAGGCTCTAGTAAGGCCAGGGCAAGACGGAAAATAATTTGGAAAACAGCATATACACCCAATTGCTGATACCCCAATAATTTACCCAGGTAGACCATGACCACCAATTGTAGAGCAGTAAGATATACCGATGACATGAGTTGCCACCGAAACATTTGATTCAAAGAATGACCGCTATGATGAATTTTATTTGTGGTGACCAAGTAATTTTTTTAAAGTCCAAAAATAAAGAATCGGAGGAAGGTAATTCACTCTTTTCAGTGGAATGCAGTAACCGGACTGCACAATAAATACATGAAGTCCTTTTCTGAAAATACCGGTTGATTGTTGTCGTACGAAATTTGATCCGGTATGTAACAAGTATTGATCATTGAGAATCAGTCGTTGCTCCATGTGGGTTTTGTTTATCCAATCGGTGGGTGCGCTTCGGTTTGAAATCCGAATAAATTGTTCAAAATCTTTTAAAGAGTAATATTTAGCTGCCGATTCATTTTGTGGGATAGGGACCAAAGAGTCGTCTAACAGACGATGGAGATGTAAACTCGCGTGACAGATCAGTCGTTGACATATCGCAGGTACACGGAGCTGCTCAGGCAAACGCAAACTGTTTTGCAATAATATTGGGCCGGTGTCAATGGTCTTGTTTATTACATGAAAGCAATATCCATAAGATTCTACAGAATTGACTTTTTGCCAAAAAACGGGAAAGGTACCACGGTATTGTGGTAAAGGTCCGTAGTGAAAGTTTATGGAAAAATTGTTNNAAATTGTTTACTCGTTTTAACAATGATTCGGGAAGAATGGTTCGGATACCACTGACGAGCAATAAATCTGTTTGTCCTATAAATTCATTCCAGGCCTCCACTTGATCCGACTGGCTAATCAAAAGCCGGATGTTTAAATTCTTGCAATAAATTTTCCAGTACATTCCAGCAATGAATATGGCCCATTTTTGTTTGAACGCGATCAATAAAGCAAAAAAACGAAGCCATAGGTCCCCTTGCTTTGGAAAGGATAAGTATGGATTTTCAACAATTAAGATACAGCTTAAGCGATTGCCCTGCAAACGATAAAGTTTTGGCAGAAAATGTTTTGCGTAATCCCCCGAAAGAGGAGCCAAATACGTCACATGCTTAGACAATATTGCCATGGATGCAAAATTGCACAATGTTGACCAAAGCCTGTGTACAAATTGTGAATGATGAATGTAGGTATCCCAATGGATTTTATAGGATATCCTGACCCAGTTCTTCGTTTGACGTAATTTCAGTGGAGGAATTCTCCGGATTGGGTTTCATATCGGGTCACGGTGGGTGGTTTGAAATTATTGGGGTAATTAATTACAACTGTTTAATCTAATACCGGCATATTTGTGGCACATTTCCATAATTGAATTTTAAATAGTTGGATATTTTATTGGAAGAGTAGTGCTTCCTGTCGGAAGAGATCAGCATGGATTGATTAAATTCGATGGGCATTTAATGAAGTTGGCGATATAGCGAATATGGAAGAGATAAATCATGCCGATTTGTTGAGAGCTGAACTGCGCTCTATGGAGTGGTTGATTTATGCTTTTTCGCGATCCAAGGATGGCGGTTGCCCGCACAGCAGAAACATTTTTCTTCCAGATGCCTGGGCCTGGAAACCATCTTATGCTGAAACCACTGGATATTTGATTGAAAACCTCTTACAGTTCAACCCCATTTTTCCAGAAGTGCAAGCGAGAATTGCTCACGAAGCCGGCAATTGGTTGTTGAATCAACAACATTCTGATGGTTATTATTTCAGTGGATTGGAAAGAACCACGCCAAGTGTTTTCAACACCGCCCAAATTCTGACTGGCCTGGATGTTTTGTACCGTTATTCCGGTGACGAACGCTATAGGATAAGCTTACAACGCGCATGCACCTGGATGTACAATAACATTGACCGGAACGGTAGCTGGTCTCAAGGTTTGTACGTACACGGATTTTACTCAGCTTATTATGCCAGGGCTTTATGGCCTTTACAGTATGTAGACATTCATTATTGTGAATCCTCGCATGCGAGTATAATGGATAAGACTTTAAGCAGGTTAATGGAACTTTCATTTCCGGAACTAACGCGAAGCAGTGGATTTTTTCCTGGAAAATCCGTATACAGCCATAGCCTAGCTTACGCACTGGAAGGATTTTTTGAACTCTCATTGATTTCAGGAAATGATGAATTGATGAGACTTGTATTGCAAAATATTTATCCCATCAGCGAACGAGTGTTAGCCTACCATAAATTACCAGGGTGCTACGATCCTTCCGGAAAGCCGGACGATAGCTTTTCCTGTGCAACGGGTCAGGCACAAATGGTATCGCTCTTGTTAAAAATGTCCCATGGGTTCCCCGGCCAGGCTTTTGAAGAATCCGCGATGCTGTTGTTAAACCAATTGATGAGCTGGCAGATTCGTTCTGGGTTGCGAGGATTTTCAGGAGGATTCACGGCATCTAAACCTTTCTGGGGCCCATACTTTCCCGGGCGCATGGTCAACTGGACCAATAAGTTTTTTCTGGACGCCTGCTATCAATACAAAAAATTTATTTCATCCAAAAAAGAAATGACGAATCAATAATCGATAATGAGTATGACTAAAGACCAATTGCTGCATTCACTCATTGAGCAACATTATGTTTGTTTAAAACCTTCCGGAATTCATGGGGTAGGCGTTTTTGCATTGAGGAATATACCAAAGGATTGTACAGAAATGTTTTCCACTGAACCAGGTGAATGGCACCGGTTAGATTTCTCGGAGGTTGAGCACTTACCGCCTCATGCAAGAAAACTGATTGAGACTTACTGTCTGTTTGATGAGACCCACTATTTTGTGCCGGCACAAGGATTTCAAGTTATGGATCTTTCGTTGTTTCTCAATCACAGCGATCAACCCAATATTGTTTCGGTGGATGAAGGTGCTTATTTTATGAGTTTGCGGGAAATTATTGCCGGAGAGGAATTGTTAATTGATTACGGTACATTGGTTGATTCGGATGAATGACCGGAACATCATTCAGCCTCTGCTACAACTTCCTGAACTTCGGGTACCATGCGCTTTAACAAGCCTTCTATTCCTGCTTTCAACGTTACCGTAGAGGAAGGACAGCCGCTGCAAGATCCTTGCATCATGACCGTCACAATACCATTTTTGTAGTGTTTAAATTCAATATTTCCTCCATCCATTTCCACAGCAGGTTTCACGTAAGTTTGAATCATTTCACGGATACGCTGCACGATTTCTGCATCTTTTCCTTCATATTGTTCTGCCAATTCCTCGGTGCGCTGTTGTTGTTGGAAGCCTTCAAATTCTTCTGAAACGATGGTAATCCCGGATTCTATTAAGGATTTCAGATATTCTTTGGCAGGAATCATGATTTCATGCCAATCGTAATCAGGTTTTTTGGTGATGGTTACGAAATTATTGGAGATGTAAACGGCTTGTACATATTCTTTTTTAAACAGGGAATCCGCCAGAGGAGACCATCGTTCAGCCAATTCGGGTGTTTTAAAATCTGCAATGCCCTTATGCAACAATTGGTTGGTAACGTATTTCAACGATTCAGGATTGGGCGTTTGCTCGGTATAGACCAGTAGGGTATTATGAACTTTTGGATTGACCGCCATTTTCTTCTATTTTGTTTAGAGACAAACCAGATTTGATAATGTTCATGGAAGCTCTTAAAAAGTAGTTCCGGAGATTGCCCTGTATGGGATCATGGTGAATCATGATATTAAACTTAGCATAACCGAGTAGATCATAGATTGATCATGCACAGGACTACCGTTTGCTAATTTGAGGAGCTAGCCAGGTCGTACATTAAGTCTACCTTGAGATGGATAATTCGATTTATTTTTTACCCATCAGGAAGACTTGTATTTTTTGATTTGAGGATCAGAACGAGGAATGTCCAACTTTAGAGTTCATAAAATCCTTCGATAGGACAATGATCAGAAAACCTTTGTTCTCGATGATGGATAAAATCTTTGACCTTTTTACTCAGGTCCGGTGTCACTGATTGATAATCGATTCTCCAGCCTTTGTTTTTTCCATATGACCCGGCACGAAAACTCCACCAACTGTACTCAATTTTTTCAGGATACACCAATCGAAAACTGTCTTTAAACAAGTTTTTATACCACTTGTCCAACCAGGCACGTTCTTCGGGCCTGAAACCACTGGGGTTGTCTTTTCGTTCCGGATTATGGATGTCAAGATCTTGATGTACAATGTTGTAATCACCTACTACAATGACGGGTTTTCCCGAGTGGGTGAGCTTTTCAAAAAATGGATATACATCTTCTAAAAATTTCATTTTAAAAGCATGGCGATCTTCACCAGATGATCCGGATGGAAAATAACTATTGCAGAGAATAAACGATGGATATTCTAACATTAACAATCTTCCTTCAGCGTCGTACAATGGTATTCCAAATCCCATCGTCACCTTATCCGGAATTTCTCGGGAAAGCACAAGAACGCCGCTATAACCTTTCTTTATAGCACAGTGCCAATAAGAATGGTAGCCTTCATCCCGAAACATATCCTGATTCGCATGTGAAGCATCCATTTTGGTTTCCTGAATACAAATGATGTCAAATGGATGGGCGACTATCCATTCTCTAAAGCCTTTTGTTATTGCAGCGCGAAGACCATTGGTATTCAAACTTACAATTCTTTTCATGCGATCCTGATTTTATATTGCAAAGGCAATAATAGTGGTTTTCACATGCGCTTCCAAATAGGATATTCAAACTTTATATCATACATGGAACTACAAAAAGCGGCTATTTTTATCAAAATCAAAAGCATGACATATACATCCGTCGTAATATGAGGCGTTCATTCACTGAAAAATGGGACATATTATTCCAAATCGCTATGGTATAGTTTTTGAAATCAATTAGCAGGTCCCATTCAGAAAGTTCCACCGATATAAAAGAAAGACAATTCATGCCGGTGATTCACCTTACCGGGATAAATCCATTTAACGATTTGGATAAAACTATTTTATTCTTAATAAATCTCTGAAAGCGTATGAAGACAAATCAGGCCCCAGCTGTTTTGTACAAGGACGTCAGGTTTTGGTTGGTAACCATCATGACTGTATTATTGGTCGTTTTGTTGTTGGCAACTTATCCTGCCTGATGAACTTGTATCTTCAGACTGAGATCGAGGCTTCCGGCACTGTGTGTCATGGCTCCGATGGAAATATAATCAACTCCCGAGAGTGCGATTTTTCTAACGGATTCAAGGCTTACTCCCCCGGAAGCTTCGGTTTTAAAGCGATGGTTTACCATGGACACTCCTTCCTTCAATAAATCCAATTCGAAATTATCCATCATGATTTGATGGACCTGACCCGTTTCAAGTACTTCTTCTAATTCTACCAGATTGCGAACTTCAACAGTTAGCTCAAGATGTTGGAGCTGATGAGCGGCTGCATATCGTTTTACCGCCAAAATGGCTTCCTTTACACCTCCACAGGCTTCAATATGATTGTCTTTGATCATAAAGCGGTCAAACAATCCATAGCGATAATTCGAGCAACCTCCCAAACGAACGGCCCATTTTTCAAAATATCGGTTTAACGGAGTGGTTTTTCGGGTGTCCAAAAGAACCACTGGCAGATCTTCAACTTCAGCATGAAAACGATTGGCCAGAGTTGCAATTGCACTCATCCGTTGCATGAGGTTCAGGACCAACCGCTCACTTTTCAATAAAGCCCGGGTATTTGCTGTCACTTTGAAGGCAATTTCTCCTTCATGAACAAAATGTCCATCCGGAAGGAAAAGGGTAAAATCATGTTCAGGGTCGACATGGAAAAAAATTTTACGGGCGCACTCAACACCAGCCAAAATGCCATCCTCTTTTATTTTTAATATGGCTTCTGAGCGTTGTAAGGCTGGGACGCAAGCCAATGAGGTGACGTCACCTTGTTGAATATCTTCCTCCAGGGCCTGCTGGATAAAACGATCCATATCAAATTGAACCATGTATTAAAATGTAATTCCAACTCTAAAATCAAGACCCGTAAGAATACCTTTTGAGTTTTCCTTGGTCCCGTCATCATATGTTCCTGAATCTTTGGTAATATCAGAAAATGATTGAATGAAGCGCACGCCAAACAACAATGACAAATCTTCAGAGAGGTTTTTTTCTAATCCTATTTGGATCCCATAAAACAAGTTTAAAAAGGAAATGGCATCCCGAATGTCCTCATCTTCGGTATAGGGCAAGCCCAAAGAGGTGATTTTGCCCCTGGCTTTGGTTCGAATGCCAAAAATTATTTCGGGAGCATGCAAATAAAGCCGGTAACCGCGATATTCACCCGTTCTTATTTTAAGCCCAACCGGAAAATCCAAAAAATTTATTTTATAATCAATTCTTGATTGAGGCGCTAAATGATGATAGATCGAATCACTTAATTCAACTTCCTTGAGCAAGTCTCCACCTTTTTTGTATTCAAGCGCACCCCCATTGAACAATGAAAACCCGATCCCACCTGTCAGGGCATAGCGTTCTGTCATCCAGTACTCAACCACCAGATGTGCTTTATAAGAAATTTTATTTCCGCTGTTTTCAATGATGTTTTTATTTGCCCTCATCCAGGTGATGGAAGGTCCGGTCATGACATTCAATTGGATGTTCTGTGCCCGTCCGGCAATACCGATTACACAGAATGTCATAAGCAATATTTGCTTCATGCTTTCGTTTTTGATGTTCTGCAATTAAACGACAAGGTAAAGCTATGATAAATTGGGAAAATAGCTAATCAATGAAATCTCAAAGTAAACTCAATGATCAGGTTCATGAAAAAATTAAATGCATTATTTTCCCGGTTCAAATGCTAAAAGTTTAGATGAAAACCACTAAAAAGTATGCGATTTCGAAAGGATGGTTATTTGTTTGCTTAGTCTATATGGCTTGTCAACCCAATCAGGGAAAGCCGGACATCAACCACCTGCCTGAAAAATTGAACTGGTTTCGTTTTGACCAGGTCTTGCATTCAAAGGATACTCCTGCACTGATCATGAATCTTCAGCAGTTTTGTAAAGAGCACCCGGTCTTTTGTGACCTCTATTTTAAACAGATCCTCTTGTTACCTTATTCCCTCGACAGTTTGCCGAATGCATCAAAAAGTGAATTCTTTCAAATACTTTGGGATCCGGTCTTGCAAAAAGCAATGCAAACCGCGGAATCGACATTGCCTAATGAGGCTGAATTAAAAGACCAACTGGCTAAATCGACCCAATATTTTCAGTTTTACTTCAAAGAAATGCAAGTTCCCACTTTTTATACCTTGTATTCTGGTTTTACCTATGCAAATTTTATTTTTGAAGAGCATCCCGGACAAGATGCACTAGGCATAAGTTTAGAGTTTTTTGCTGGCCCCGAATTTCAATACAAGATGGTAGATCCTGAAAATCCTGTTTTTTCTGATTACCTGACCAGAACGTTTAATGCTGACCACATACTGACCAAAACCTGGGATGCCTGGCTGGAAGATAAAATACCGGTAAACCCCGGCGAGCAGTTACTGGATTACATCATTCAAAGGGGCAAAAAAATGTATATCCTCGAACATTTATTGCCAGAAATTTCCGACACAGCGAGATTTGAGTTCACTCCAAAACAGTTGGATTGGTGTAAAAAGAACAAAGTTGAAATCTGGAGTTATTTTCTTTCACAGAAATTGTTGTATTCCTCAGAAATGATCAGAATTTCTAAATACATCAATCCGAGTCCAAATGCCCCTGGAATGCCCACAGAAGCACCCGGCAGAACCGGTGTTTATATAGGTTATGAGTTGGTAAAGTCATATATGCAAAATCACCCCGAACAATCCTTGAGCAGCCTTTTGGAACCCATGGAATCACAAGAATTTCTCAAACAGGCGCGTTTTAAACCCCGGAACGAATGACCAGTCAAAGGTGTTATATTAGGGTTGGTTTGATTTTTGCATTCCCATTTGAAAAAATATATGGCTGAACGCGTTATACCTATAGTTGACCTCAACCGTTTTGTTGCGGGTGACGCAATGGATAAAAAGGCATTTGTCGAAGATCTGGGCTCAGCATTTCACAACATTGGATTTGTTGGGGTGATCAATCATGGAATTCCGAACGACCTGGTAGACGGCTTTTATCGGGCTACTAAAGCTTTTTTTTCATTGCCTGAAGCGACCAAAAGAAAGTATGAAATACCTGGACTCGCCGGACAAAGGGGATACACCTCTTTTGGTAAAGAACATGCTAAGCAATCTAAGTTTGGAGACCTTAAAGAGTTTTTTCAGATTGGGCAGGAAGTTGAAGGTGATGATCCCATCCGTCAAGAGTATCCGCAAAACGTATTCGTGGAGGAAGTGGCTGATTTTAGCCAATTCGGCAGAGCCCTGTATAAAGCCTTTGAGCAAAGCGGAGCCAGACTATTAGAGGCCATTGCTCTACACCTCGGCCTGGATGTCGACTATTTCAATCCAAAGATTTTAAACGGTAATTCAATTTTAAGGGCTATTCACTATCCTCCTATTATTGAGGAGCCGGAATCTGCCATTCGTTCAGAACAGCATGAAGACATCAATTTGATCACTCTGTTGGTGGGAGCATCTGCCGGTGGATTGCAGGTTTTGACAAAAAACGGAGAATGGAAGGATGCCATTCCAAACAATCAGGAAATCGTGGTGAATGTAGGGGATATGCTCCAAAGGTTAACGAATAATTACCTCATTTCGACAACCCATCGGGTAGTCAATCCTCCACGTGAGTTGTGGCATGTTCCGAGATTGTCTATCCCGTTTTTCTTGCACCCCCGCAGCCATATGGACCTGAGCTGCCTGGAATCTTGTGTTCCTGCCGGACATCAGCCCAATTATCCGCCGGTTACAGCTGGAGAATATTTGGATGAGAGGCTGCGTGAAATTGGATTAAAGAAATAACTTTGAACCTTAATTTAATAAATATGAAACTATTACTATTGGGAAACCTGGGAACCACCGAGGTCATTGTCATACTGCTCATTGTGTTACTGATGTTTGGTGGCAAAAAAATTCCGGAACTGATGCGTGGTCTTGGAACAGGCATCCGGGAGTTTAATAAAGCCAAAAACAACATATCTAATGAAATACGCGAAGGCATACGCGATGCAGAACGTAAAAGTATAGATACAGACAACCAGTAAGACTAAAAGAAATACCGAACTGACGATGAGAAAAACACTGATTTTCTGTGTGGGTATATTGTTATGCACTTTGTCTGTACAGGCGCAAAAGGTAGGTCATATCCATTCTGTACATCTTATAGATTCGCTGGAAGAAGCAAAGGTGGCCAGTAAAACCCTTAGACAATACGAACAGACGCTGGCTAAGACAGGAGACGAAATGGTGGCCAGTTTTCAATTAAAACTCAAGGCCTATCAGGATGAAGCCAAGAAAGGAAACATGACGGCCAACCAACAAAAAACTAAGGAGTCCGAACTGGAAGTTGACCAAAATGCCATTGCCAATTATAGGCAGTCTATGCGGTCCTCCCTGGATAAAAAAAGACAGGAATTGATACAGCCCATTTTGGAGAAAATCAATAAAGCCATAAAGGAAATTGGGGATGAAAATAAGTATTTGTTCATTTTTGACAGCTCTATCGGCCTTTTGTATTTTCCGGAAAGCGAAGATTTGTTTGGAAAAGTAATGATGAAACTCGAACCTAAGAAGCAATAGGTCCGTAAGCTAATAGAGTTCGTTCAATTTGATCCACTGATTTGTTGTTTTAACAAAAACACACAATCGATGGATTGAAATTAGGCATGAAGCAATTTTTTATTCCATACTAACAATTGTTAGTTTCTTTTTTGACCATTTGTGCAGTAGTTTGAAAGATGACTTGTAAGATCAGGATTAGGTTACTTCAAAGCATTTTTTCATTGTCACCCTTCTCCCCAAAGGATTATTTTATGGTTGAATTAAATTTCACAGTATGTCGATGAACCTCCATCACTCTCTGGTTCACTTAATGAGGCTCTACTCGCTAGAATCTGATTTATTTTTGCCAGGCGGTCATTGTAGAATAATGGTGGGGAGTTTCCGTTATAGAAAAAGTATTGCAACCAGTTTCTTTTTACACATTTCAGCCATTGATTAACTATGAAACGTCTTCTTTATTTGATATTGATTTTAGCGGGGAGTCTGTGTGCACAAGATTCCAGGTTGGCTGAAGAGTATATGCGGAATGGAGAATTTGAAAAAGCATCAATACTGTTCCGGGACCTGGCTCAGAAATTTCCTTCCAATTCTGCCTTTTTCGAAAAATACTTTAACTGCTTGTTGGCGCTTAAAAAATTCGAAGAAAGTGAGGATTTGTTAAAGCAAGAACTTAAGAAAAGGCCAAAAGAAGGGTTGTTGCATGTTTATTATGGAAATCTGCTCTTGCAGCTCAATCAAACTCAAAAGGCAGAAAAACAATATGAGCTTGGTGCGTCAAAGACACCAACAGATGTCAATGGAATCCATAAACTGGCAAATGCCTTTCAACAAATCAATCGGTTTGATCTAGCGATCCAGGTTTATGAAACAGGTGAGAAGATCTCCGTTCCCAAGGCTCATTTTACTTACAACCTCGCAGATTTGTACCGTCGGAAAGGGGATTATCAGAAAATGATCAGGTACTACCTGGAAGGGATTCCTCAAAAGACAGTTCAACTTCAATATGTACAAAGTCTTATTGTTGCTTATTTTAAAGAGAATGAATACCAGGAATTGCAATCTCAATTGTATGAAAAGATGGAAGCCAATCCAGATGTTCTGGAATATCCCGAATTGCTGTTGTGGTCATTTGTTCAATTGAAAAACTATCCGGCAGCCATGCGACAAGCTAAAGCACTTGACCGACAATTGAATGAGAATGGAAACCGAGTGTATCAACTCGCCATGACCTGTTATCTGGACAATGATTTTCTGGTAGCCAGTGAGGGCTTTTCTTATTTAAGAGATAAAGGTCCGGCAAGTACGTTTTATCACGAATCTTACAGACAATTGTTGGTCACCAGGCGACAAATTATCCTGGAGAAAACACAACAACCCTCAGCAGATTTATTGCAGCTGGAAAACGATTACAACCAATATTTAAACCAGTTTGGGAAAAATCATTTATCCGCACCACTGGTTGTGGAGTACGCGGAATTAAAAGCCAGGTACCTTGGCAAGTTAAGTGAAGCCATCGTTTTGTTGAATGAGCTGATTAAAAATCCCAACATCGACCCTCACATTAAAGCAAAAGCCAAGTTAGATTTGGGAGATTATTATCTGATCACCGGTGAGCGCTGGGAAGCAACATTGCTGTATTCACAGGTGGATAAAGATTTTAAGGAAGATGAACTGGGTGAAATGGCAAGATTCAAAAATGCAAGGCTTTCTTATTTCGCCGGAGATTTTCAATGGGCACAGGAACAATTTGATATTTTAAAAAATGCCACCAGTCGATTGATTGCAAACGATGCAATCGATCTTTCAGTTTTCATATTGGACAATCTCAACCAGGATTCAACCGGAGAATCATTGTTACAGTATGCATTTGCTGAACTAAAATTATTTCAAAATCAACACGATTCTGCCTTGCAGATATTATCAGGCATTGCTTTCAACGATCTGGAGAAAAAATTTCTTGAAGACGATGTTTGGTTTCTTGAGGCCAAAATTTATCAAGATCAAAACCAAATCAATAAAGCCTTAGAACGGTATCAATGGATATTGGAAAAACATCCCCAGGAAATTCGGGCCGATAATGCTTTATGGGAAATGGCCAGAATTCAGGACTTAACATTAGGAAATATTGAAAAGGCCAAAGAATTGTACGAAAAACTATTCATTGATTTTAGCAACAGTGTCCTGGCGGTTGAATCAAGAAAGCGCTATCGTCAACTTCGGGGAGATAGCGTGCAGTAAATTATCTTTTAAAAATTGTACCGAGAATTTTTCCGAATAATCCACCACCTCCGGACACCGGAGTAGGAGTATTTTGCTGATTTCCTCCCCCTAAGACGCCTCCCAATACATTGCCCAATAAGTCACCAAAGGCACCACCTTGTGCCGATTGAGCTGAACCCATGAGAATGCCAGCAAGGTCGATCAAACCGCCCCCTGAAGAGGCACCCGCAGACGACGGATTATTGGATCGCATCAATTTTCCTAAAACAGACATTACAATGGGAGCCAGAATAGGCATAAGTTTCATCACTTGTGACAGGTCCAGGCCAGACTTTTGGCTAACATTTTGTGCAACAGCTTCCTGCTTGTCGCCTAAAATATGTCCTAAAATACCCAATCCGTTAGATTGATTTCCAGAAGCGGATCCGCTCATCATTCCGCTTACAAAACCCATGATATCATCTAGTGAACTTCCATCATGGTCTCTGTCCAAAGCACCTAATAGGGCATTTAACCCTTGAGCGTTGCTGGTATTGTTTGCAAGTCCTCCAAGCAATGCAGTAAAAATCCCGTTTGTGGCTGTAGCGGTTTGTTCCTCCGGGGCTCCAATTTGTTGGCTGATTTGGCGCATGAGGTCACCGCTCATTTGACCTTGAAGCATTTGCATGATATCCATAGGTATGAATTTATTTGAAATTAATGTTGCAAAGGAAATAGAATTTTAGGACAACACGTGATAAATTAACTCAGTTTTCTGAACGGAAAAAAATATTATCCCCCAGTTGTTGGGAGAAAAGTGAATGCTTTACCTTAAACCTCTTTTTCGATCTCTTTTTCAGGAAGCGGTTTTTCATCGCTTACGTGTTGGCCGCTATGTGGAATGGGCTCAACTGACTTGTCTTTGTGATAGGGTGACGGACCGATCAATCGTTCTACGTCAGACTTATGCAATACTTCTTTTCTCAATAATTCCTGAGCTAGAATGACAAGGTCCTTGCGCTTTTCTTTCAAGAGATTTTGTGCACGTTCGTATTGTGATTCGATGAGGTTACGTACTTCGAGATCCATAATACGGGCGGTTTCATCACTGTAAGGACGTTGAAAAGCTTCTTGTGACAAGCCATAATAAGATACGTTCCCCACTTTGTCGTTCATACCAAAAACACTTATCATGCTGTAAGCCATTTTTGTAATGTGGTCTAAATCACTCTGAGCACCGGTCGAAATCTTATCAAACATAATTTTTTCAGCAGCTCTTCCGCCAAGCGTCATACACATTCGATCCAACAGTGCTTCAGTTCGTGTGATGTATTCCTCCTTGGGTAGGTACTGTGCATAACCCAGGGTACCAATACCGCGAGGTACAATGGTAACTTTCACTAAAGGGGAAGCGTAAGGCAGAAACCAACCAATGATCGCATGACCAGCCTCGTGGTAAGCAATAATTTCTTTTTCTTCAGGGGCAATGAGTTTATTTTTCTTTTCTAATCCTCCAATGACACGATCCAAAGCATAATTGAAGTCATCCAGGTCAATCGCTTTTTTATCACGACGTGCCGCGACCAATGCAGCTTCATTGCAAACATTGGCAATTTCAGCACCCGCAAAGCCCGGTGTCATTTCCGCTAAGGCTGAGGGGGTAACATCTTCCGCAAGTTTTAAAGGTTTGAGATGAACTTTAAATATTTCTTCTCTTCCTTTTAAATCGGGTGGATCAATTCCAATTTGGCGGTCAAATCTTCCTGGCCGCAATAAAGCATTGTCTAAAACATCCGGGCGGTTGGTGGCCGCCATTAAAATGACTCCGGATTCAGTACTGAATCCATCCATTTCAACCAAAAGCTGATTTAAAGTGTTTTCACGTTCATCGTTTCCACCCTGAAAGGTATTCCGGCCACGCGCCCTACCTACCGCATCGATCTCGTCAATGAAAACGATACATGGCGCTTTTTCTCGTGCCTGCCTGAATAAATCTCGGACACGGGAAGCTCCAACTCCCACAAACATTTCAACAAAATCAGATCCAGAAATGGTGAAAAAAGGAACTCCGGCTTCGCCGGCAACTGCTTTAGCCAATAAGGTTTTTCCCGTTCCAGGAGGACCTACCAGGAGAACCCCTTTTGGAATTTTTCCTCCCAGTGAAGTATATTTTTTAGGATTTTTAAGGAAATCTACGATTTCCATGACCTCTTCCTTCGCTTCATCCAATCCCGCAACATCTTTAAAAGTGATATTGGTGGATTCATCTTTTTCAAACAGAGTGGCTTTAGATTTACCAATGTTGAAAATTTGCGCTCCGGGTCCGGCTCCACCACCACCCACTCGACGCATCAGGAACATCCAGATGGCCAGTATGATCAGAAATGGAATAACAAAAGAAAGTATAGGACCAAGCCAGTTTTGTTTTTCTTCGTAACTGATGCTGATTTTGTTGGGAAGCTTTTCATTGTACTGGTCAATCTTTTCCTGAAACTTTTCAGCAGGGCCGATATTAAAATAATACTGTGGCCTGCTACCTTGCGTTGCACTTAATTTATCTTTATAATCTTCGTGGTTAATCGCTTCCGGTCTCAGATATACATACGCTTGTTTGAGATTGATCACTTCAATTTTTTCAATGTCACCTTTTGAAGCCATATTATCAAAGCGAACGGAATTGATATTTCCTTTTCCGGGAGAGGCCATGTAAAAAAGATTCACACCAATGATGATCAACAGGATTATTCCGTAAATCCAGTATGCATTAAAACCTTCTGAGGGTTTTTTAGGATTGCTATTTGGTGATGGTTGTTTTTGCTCCATAATTTAGTGTATGCTCATTCCATTAGGTAAACGAAGTGGAATCAAATAAGTTGCGGCTGTTAAATATTCTGATACTCTGTCATGCGAGCATCACTCCACAATTCCTCAAGTTCGTAGTAACGTCGTGTCTCTTTATCGAAGACATGGACGACTACGTCAAAAAAGTCAACCAATACCCATTTTGAAGACAACTGGCCTTCTGAATGAGACCTTTGGCCTGCTTCTTCTTTGGCACGACGTTCCACATTTGCAGCAATGGCTTTAATTTGCGTACTGCTATCTCCTTCGCAGATGATAAAGTAGGACGCAGGGGCATCAGGAAGCTTTCGAAGATCCAGTAAAATGATGTTTTTACCTTTGATGTCCTGAATGCTGTCAATGATAAGGTCGAGAAAGGCTTGATCTTTTTTAGATTGGGCCTTAGGCTTGGTGATGGTGCTTGTCAAACGAATTCTTGAATTAAAAAGTAAAATTAAATAAAAATTACAGAATTATATATTAAATAATTATATAATGCGTCTTCCCTTTCCACACCTTTACGAACACTCATTGGATTCAACCAATGTGCGGGCTATGGATATGCTCTCAAAAATCAAACCAGAGAATGGATTTATGGTCATTGCAGACTATCAGACAGCCGGCAAAGGACAATTTGGCAGGAAATGGCAGAGCGTGGCCGGACAAAACCTACTTTGTAGCTTAATCATGGGTCCCCTAAACTGGCCCATTTCAAGACTTTTTGCCCTCCATTTATGCTCGTGTTTGGCTTTGTTAAACTTAATCCGGGATTCAGGAATTCAACAGGTGAAAATTAAATGGCCCAATGATCTATACGTCGGAGATCGGAAAATCGCAGGAATATTGATTGAAAATATATTGCGCGAAGCAAACATCCAGTGGTCTGTCATAGGGGTCGGACTCAATGTTCACCATTTTCCCGTTGAGACCGGAATCAATGCTACTTCCCTTTCCATGGAGACGGGCCTCAGTTATTCTATTGAAGAGTTGGCGGTTCGCCTAAGACAGCAGATGCTCCTGCAATTTTCCACATCTCAAGATCAGGCATTACAACTTATTGAATACAATGAAAACCTATATGGCCTTGGCAAGATGATGCCTTTCAAAGATAATTTTGAAAAAGCATTTATGGCCATTCCCCTTGCAGTAGATCAGGATGGCTTACTGCATCTCAAAGACTTTGAGGGGAAATCCCTCATCAAACGCCATGGAGAAGTTCATTGGCTTTAGTTGATTTTCCATTCATGGGACCTTAATGCTGAATATTAAATCCAATTCGTGAGCAGCACTTGAAATTCATGAGCATGCATTGAACAAGGGAATCGCAGGCGAATTGATGGAGATCAGGAAGCGTTTTGCAGCTACTTGGATTATTTTTCCTAAGTCCATGTTACACATCTGAGCATTAACCCGCAAAAAAAACAAATTGCTGCTGTTAGTGGCTGGGATTTTTGTTCTTTCGTTTAGATGATTTTGCTTTCTTGTTGTAATCCAATGCAAGATCAATCCAATAATTGAAGTCCTTTTTTGATTTCATGGCAACCTCTTCGATCATAACATAGCCAATCATAGGGCGTTTAGTGAAGTCCATTGTTCGGCAACCATGGTTTTCAACTGCCATTTCATGAAGAGAGGGGTCAATACGGCACATCAATTCGTCTTTGATAATACCGACACACATTTTGCCATTGTACATAAAAGTCAATCCACCCATCATTTCCTTTTCTTCAACGTTTTCAAGGTCTGCAAAACGCTCTCTTATTCTGTCAGCTAATTTTTTACTATAAGCCATGACTTAAATTAGTTTTTTTCAGCGTACTGTTTCAATCCAGCAAAGAATTTTTTAATGCCTTGATCAGATTGCTTCCGAATCATTATGCTGTCTAAAAGTTTGCCCAGTAGTCCAAACTTTACGGTGTATTCCATCAACTGTTTGACCTTAGTCTGAGTACCTACCTTTTCAAAGGAATAGCTATGCTTTAGACCTTTAATAGGGAATGAACAATCAGTTAGCTGAAACGATAAGGCTTTGTAAGGTTCAAAGACGGTGATTTTTTCTTCAAACCAATTCTTCCCGTCAAGCATATCAACTTTGCGTTTCGCGTCTATTCCTGATTTATTACTTGAAATCAAAGTACATTTTTTAACTGTCGGATCGCATTGGTCTAAGATACTGGCATCAGCCAATATTTCCCATAATTTTTCAACGCTGGCGTTGATCGTTATTTCATTTTGTAATGTTGTCATAATTTTGTCTATTCAATTAACTACTTGTTTTTTGCAAGTACAAATATAAATGAAACTACTTGTTTTTTGCAAGTTATTAAATTTTTTTTATTTTTGTAGATGGCCAAGGTAAAACGGAGGTCTGACTGTCCCATAAATTTCGCATTGGAGTTATTCGGGGATAGATGGACATTTTTAATTGTAAGAGATTTAATGTTTAAGGGGAAGCATTACTATAAGGAATTTTTAGAGTCTGAAGAGGGGATTGCTACAAATATACTTGCAGATAAATTGTCGGCCTTAGAGGAAGCAGGAATTGTCTCGAAAACTGTCGACCCTGAACATAAGTCGAAGCAAATTTATAAGCTTTGTCAAAAAGGAATTGATTTAGCTCCGCTCCTGGTAGAAATCATACTTTGGTCTGCTAAGTACGACAGTCATACCGCGACGGATATGAAATTTGTTAAACGTGCAAAGAAGAATAAAGAGAACCTGTTGTCGGAAATTACAATGATGTTAAAGTCAGATCTGTGACCCTAACGCCTTGCTACGAAGATATCGCTTAAACCATTTAACCGGCTCAATCCAAAACACTGCAGGAAAGGAGCAAATAAAGGCCAATAAAAGCTCTGATAAACCCAACGTTTCAAATCGGAAAAGTTGCTGAATTGGGGAATAATACAACGTTGTAAGCAAGGCCAGTATTGAAATTACGGTGATCATTGGGAAAAGTGCATTTTTGTAACGAATGGTCGTCCAGACAGGTTCGGTGAAAGAACGATTGACCAGCGTAAGAAAAATATTGGAAAAGATTAAACAAGCATATAACATGCTCCTTGCATGATCAATTCCAGACCCTCGGGATAGATCATGAAGCGCTAGTGCCAGACAAACTCCTGTAATGATGATTCCCTGGACAATGCTAATACCCAATTCATTCCAGGTGAAAAGGGATTTGTGTGCTTCTCTGGGAGGGCGTGACATGGCGTTGGCCTCGATGGGTTCATTTTCAAAAACGATCGAACACGTCGGACCCATTATGAGTTCCAATAAAATTACGTGTATGGGTTGAAAAAAATCAGTGTGTTTCCAAAAGAAGATTACGGGTAAGGTAACAATCAATACGATGGGAATGTGTATGGAAATGATGTACTGAATCGCTTTTTTCAAATTTTCATAAATTCTTCTTCCTAATGCAATGCCATCCACCATTCTGGAAATGTCATCGTTTACCAGAATAATGGAAGCTGCTTCCCGAGCCAATTCACTTCCCCGCTTACCCATGGCAACTCCAACATTGGAAGCTTTGAGTGCAGGTCCATCATTCACCCCATCGCCCGTCATGGCGACCACTTCTCCGTTTTTTTTCATTTGCTGGATTAAAGCTAATTTGGCTTCAGGAAACATTCGTGAAAACACATCGCAATTTTTTATGGCCGAAACTAACGACTGTTCGTTCATTTGCATCACCTGCTCACCGGTTATGCTTGAGTCTGAATTCCGAATCCCGATCTGACGGGCAATGGATAAGGTGGTGTTGGGATAATCTCCGGATAATATTTTTACCCGAATGCCAGCCTGGTAAAAATGACGAATGGTATCCTGTATATCTTTTTTAGGAGGGTCAATAAACGAAACCAACCCCAACATTTCCATTTTAAAATCAAAAGAATTCTGCGGTAAAGCGGCATCAGGCTCAATACCACGGGCAACTGCAAGGACACGATGTCCCAAATTGGCAAGGTGCTGAACCTGTTTGTGCAATTTATCCAAAGACTCTTCCCCCAAATCGCACAGTGTGATCACACTTTCTAAACCACCTTTGCAGGCGATCAGACGATGTCCTTGTTCATTTTCATATACGTGGATCATAACCGGGGGATTCCCGGATAATGGATATTCGCGGATCATTTGGTAGTCGGTCCGTAGGTCTTGTGTAGTATGCGCTTCATAGTAGGTGTGCAGCGAGATTTCCATGGGATCAAATGCCTGAATTTCAGATGCCCACATCGCCATTTCAATTACCGGAGAATTCTGAAGCGAGTTGGTTCTGATATCAAACAATTGATCCAGACGCAGATCATAAACTCCCGACAAAGTCATTTGGTTTTCAGTGATGGTTCCCGTTTTATCGAGACAAATGGTGGTGACGGCACCCAATGATTCAACCGTCATCGGATTTTTAATCAATACTTGTTTGCGATAAAGGGCTAATGCCCCCAAAGCCATAAAAGTGCTGAAAGCAACAGGAATTTCTTCCGGAAGCAGAGACATGCTTAAGGTCAAACCTTTCAATAAGGCATAGATCAAATTTTGAGTCAGGTAATATTGAACTGCCAGGATGGAGAAGAAAGCCACGAGGCCCAATTGAATCATCTTTTTGACGAATGCATGAATTTGCTTCTGAATAGGCGTTTTTCCAACAGCAATGGTCTCCAATGAATGTTGGATGAGTCCCAGTTGGGTATTGATACCAACCGATACCACCCGGGCAACACCATAACCGGAAAGCACCAAAGACCCTTGGTACAAGTTGAGGTCGCCTGAAGCTTCGCCTTTATACAAGGAAGCGGATTCTCCGGTAAGTAAGCTTTCATTGATGGATAAGTCATGGCATTCAAGTATTAAAGCATCTGCCGGTAGGATATTCCCATCTTCAAAAAGAAATACATCGCCTACGACCAGTTCTCGTGCATTAAGGGTCTTGATTTCATCATTTCGGTAAACCCGGGTTTTGGGTTGTAGAAGAGTTTTTAATGCTTTTTCAGCACGGGAACTTCTGCTTTCCTGAAAAATCGAAATTCCTGCCACAAATCCTATGGCAAACAGCAGGATAATGGCATCGTCCTGCTCACCTAAAAGGGCATAAATGACAACGGTTACCAATAAGATAAGCAAAAGAGGTTCGAGGACCACTGACTTCAATAGCTTGATCCAATCCGGAAGTTGCTTATTTTCTACTTCATTGGATCCGTACAACTTTCGTTGTAAGAGGACTTCTGCAGATGTTAATCCCGTATGGTTAGAACTCATGATGGGGATACTAAAATCTTAGGTAATCGCTGGGATTGACTGGCTTTCCTTTGTTCCATAGTTCAAAATGCAGGTGTGGTCCGTTGGTTAAGGTTCCCGTATTTCCGATGATGGCAATGGCTTCACCTGTTTTTACCCGAGAGCCCACTTTTTTCAGCAAAGCTGAATTGTGTTTATAAATACTCACCAGGTTGTTTCCATGCTGGAGGGCAATGGTGTGACCGTTTTCAATAGACCAGTCAGACTGGATGACGGTGCCTTCCAACATCGCTTTAATCGGAGTGTTTTGTGCGGCAATGATGTCAACGCCTAAATGCCCTATTTCCGGGTTATACCTAGCGCCCATAGGCCCCCGGACAGGGGCCGTTAGGTTTAAGGAAATGGATTGATCCGAAAGCTCACTTACAATATATCGCTGAACCGATGATCCCCTTCGTTCGGGTGTTTGATTTTTAGCGGGTAACTCCCTTGCCAGTAAAGACTCAAATTCGGCCCTTAAAATACTATCTTCAGGAACTTTGGGTTCAGCTTCCGGTTTTACCTGCTTTATTTGAACGTTTTTGATGACTTCAGATCGTGTTTGTGGTTTGCCTTCCAATATGCGTTGAATGCTTTCAATATAAGTGTCACGGGCAGTAATGGATTTTTCAAGCTCCTGGATCTTACGATCCAAAACGATGTATTCCCGTTGCGCCCTTACGTCTCCATATCCGGGAATGTATTTTTTGATGGGGGTAAAAATGATCAAAAGCCATAACAATAAACTTATCATCAACACGATGGTACTTCCCAAAATGTAGATGTTTTTCAAGGTGAGACGATAATTGGCGGTCTCTTCAAAGGTTTCCTCATTGCGAATGATGAAAAGAAAGGTTTTTTCCAGGTGCTCTTTAAGCCATTTCCTTGATTTTCTAAGATCTATCCGCATTCTTAAAATTGGTTTAAATTATAATAAATTTGCGCCATTTCAGTTATATTAGTCATCTTATCGCATTCATGAAATTTTCAACGGTATCTTTTCTTCTTTTGCTTTTAATTTGCGCAATTTTAACAGATGGCTGCGTAAGTCGCCGTAAAAAAGGCGAAACTTCTGCTTTGGGTCGTTTTTATCACAACACAACCTCGAAATACAATGGTTATTTCAATGCCAACGAAATCATGGAGGAGGTTGTTTTAACGCTACAGCAGAATCACAAAGATAACTACAATAAAATTTTACCTGTTTATCCTTACAATGCAGTTGAGTCTGCTGATCCTGTAAAATCACGGCTGGACAAAGCTATGGAAAAAGTATCCGTGGTCATTACCCACCACAGGGTAAGCCATTGGACTGACGATTGTTACCTTTTACTGGCAAAGGCTCAGTATCTAAAAAAGGATTATGAAACGGCTGAAAATTCTTATCGTTTTTTTCTGGAGACCTTCGACCCATTTAAAAATCGATTGAAATCAAAAAAAATAAAGGAAAAAACCGCCGCTGAAAAGAAAAAAAGTCAGGAAGATCTAAAAAAAGAGCGTAAAAAAGCTGCAGAGGAAAAAGCTAAAGAGCGCAAAAAAGCACAAAAAGAAAAAGCAAAGGCCAAAAAAACCACTAAATCAGAGGCCAATAAAGATGCTGGAAGCGAAAAGAAAGAAACGAAGAACTCAGAGGTCACCCCTCCTGTGGTCAAAAAGACAGCTCAAGATCAATCGGATCTCACCAATGAGGGTTCTTGGTTATTTCCCCACTATCCGGCTTATTGGGAAGGAGCTATTTGGGCAGGTAAAAACCTGGTGGAAAGGGGAAAACCTTATGAAGCAGAACAATTGTTTCGCAAAGTCGAACAAGATCCTTATGCCCACAAAGATTTGAAGGCAGAACTCTATGCGGCTTACGCTGATTTGTACTTAAAAACTAACCAGCACGGTAAAGCCATTCAGGCACTTAAAACGGCCAGTGAATTTGAAGAGGATAAAAAAACAAAAGCCCGATATGCATTTATCTTAGGCCAGTTGTATCAGCAAGCCGGAAGACTGGAAAGTTCTACACAGTATTTTAATGCCTGCATCAAAGACAAGCCGGGTTATGAATTGGTATTTCATGCTAAGATGAATGTTTTGTTGAACGATGCAGCAGAAGGCAATCAGGCAGATCAGGTTGCAGGAAAAATGGAAAAATTGCTCAAGGATCCAAAAAATTCAGATTTCAAAGGAGAGATGTATTATACCCTGGGAATGATCTATTGGCGACAAGGCCAAAAAGATACAGCGGTCAGTTATTTCAGACAATCCTTAGCTTCTCCAAATGTCAGTAATTCCCAAAAAGCAGAATCGTATTTTCAACTTGCCGAATTTCATTTTGAAAATCAAGATTACCTCAAGGCTAAAAATTATTACGACAGCACCATGACGATGCTGGCAAAAACAGATACAAGACGTGTGGCCATTGGAAAAGTGGTAGCCAATTTAGAGGAAATAGCAAAACACCTGCAAAGCATTGCCCTTAACGATAGTTTGCTCAGAATTGCAGCCCTGCCGGTTAAAGATAAACGGGCAATGGCCATCCAGATGAAAAATGCCAACAAACCAAAACTTCCGGAGAAAGTTACCGAAAACAAAAGCAGATTTGCCGAACTCGATGCTTTTCCAGCTGATCCATTCGGAAAAAATCAGGAAGCAGGTGGAAGAAAGGTATCCAGTACTTTTTTTGCATATGACATTAAACTCACTAATCGGGGAAGATCAGAATTCGAACAACAATGGGGTTCAAGGGTATTGGAGGACAATTGGAGAAGAAAGAACAAAACTACATTTGTGGCAAAAGAAATTGCCGTCTCTGAAGCTGCAGAAGAACAAGACAGCCTTGAAGCTGACCTGGCAGATATTTTGCGAGGAATACCCGATTCTCCGGAAGAAATACAGGCCTTGCACGACAGCATTGCTGAATCCCGCTATCAACTGGGAGTGCTTTATCGCGAAAAATTGGACAATTATTTAAAATCCAATCAGAGTTTCCGCCAGTTGCTGGCCGATTATCCAAAGACCAACAGAAAAGTTGATGCTCTTTATTATTTGTACTTGAATTGCCTGGATTTGGAAGACGCACCCTGTTCAAACTCATTGAAGGATCAAATTGTATATGAGTTTCCCGGAAGCCACTATGCTAAAATATTAAGCGATCCGGAATATGTCAAAAGCCTTTTGGCTAAGCGCGATGAAATATCAAACGAATACAATAAAGCTTATGCCTTATATGCTCAACAACAATACAAACAAGCATATGAAATGCTTCAACTGTTGAAGAACAGGATGAGCGGCGGTCATAAACTTTTAGCAAAAACAGCATTGCTTTCTGCATTTTGCGTTGGAAATCTAGAAGGCAAAGATGTTTATATAAATGCTTTAAAAGATGTAGTAACCAGTTTTCCTACAACTCCGGAGGAAATCAAAGCCAAGGAAATTTTGCGTTTCCTGAAAGGGGATCAGGATGCCTTTGTTGAAATTCGGTCTTCTGAGTTGGAGAAATTCAATTTTAAGGAAGAAGACGACAAACTGCATTTTGTTTTGGTCATATTGTATGAACCGGATGAAAAACTTGACAACAAAATTAAGATTTCAATTTCCGACTACAACCAGAATTATCATCAATCCGATAAATTGAAAATGACCAGTGTCGAACTCGATGTTGAAACCAATAATCCGATTTTGGTGATCCGTAAGTTTGATAATAAGCTTCAGGCTATGAAGTATGTTAATGGAATTCAGAAAAAGCCAAAAGAGTTTATTACTGAATTTGAAGATTGGGAAGTTCTAGCAGTCACTCAAAACAATTACAGGGAAATACTCCGATTGAAAAGTCTGAAGGAATACAAAAGCTTTTTCAAAAAACACTACGAGAGTAAGTAATTTTACTTAGTCACTAACGAACGTTAGTATAACGGAAACTTGTTTCCTTTCTCCATAGGGTAATGATCACGGTCAAATGGTTGATGGATGATCTGGGTTTCGTCGGCCATAAGGACAATCCAGGCATTTCTAATGCACGGTTTGGGATTAATGGATTTATTTTGGGTAAAAATTTGAATCACCCAATTCGTACAGAGGTCATGGTCAGCGAACCGGCCAGAGCGCGATCGTTAAATAAGGTCAGTCTTTCATCTTTTCGTTGTAAACCAAGGACATAAAGGAGGGGCAGGTAATGTTCGGGAGATGGAATGGCTAATTGGAAGGCTTTGCCTTGTTCCCGATAGCGGATCAAAGAGGCATGATCGCCCGTAAACATGGATTTTTTCATTTTTTCACTGGCTTCCGCTGCCCAATCATATGCATAACCCACTTCATTTAGCCGGTTCCAATCCAGCCTTCCCAAATTGTGCACCATATTTCCACTGCCAATGATCAGAATTCCCCTTTTACGCAAGGGCTTCAATTCAGCGGCCAGGTCGTAATGAAACTGAGGGTCTTTGGTATAATCCAGGCTACATTGTACCACGGGAATGTCTGCATAGGGATAAAAATGTTTTAATACAGTCCAAGCACCATGATCCAGACCCCAGTTCAAATCACCATTGACAGGTGTTTTATGAATCATTGCCTGGATTTCATTCGCCAAGATAGGATCTCCGGGTGCAGGATAATGTTGTTGATAAAGCGCTTCCGGAAAGCCACCAAAATCATGGATAGTTTTTGGTTGGCGCATTGCGGTAACATAAGTGCCTTGAGTTTCCCAATGAGCGGAAATGCAAAGAATGGCCTTAGGTCTTGGCAATGTTGTAGCCATCTCTCTAAATCCCTTGACAAATTCATTTTCTTCAATAGCGTTCATAGGGCTTCCATGACCCACAAACAAGACAGGCATTTCAGGAGACTCATCCAGCCCATCAGCTAATTTGTTTAGACAGTTTAACGGCAATACCGCCCCTGCTATGGGAAACAAGGCCAGCGTCTTTATAAAATCAGTTCGATTCATCTTTTATGAAGAATATATTTAGAAGTACCCTAAAGTAACTCATGGATGCATGAATGGTTTAAAAATGCTTGTTTGCAAGTTTAAGTAACTTAAAGATTTGAAAATGCAGCGAATTCGTTTTTGCTTAAACCGCCATCACATCATCAACCACTGAATCCAATGGTTGCCATGGAAAGTTTGCAGTCATGAGCAACAAGTAATTGCAGCGCACAAGCTTCCAGTGTAGCACCGGTAGTCAGAATGTCATCGACAAGCAAAATATGTTTGTCCTTTAAATTGATTTTGGTTGAAGCCTTAAATGCGAATTGCATGTTCTCTAAACGGTCTGCTCGTGATTTTTGAACCTGACTGTTTGTGTACAGTTGCCTTTGTAGTGCGCGTTCTTCTACAGGTATCGAAATGCTTTTACCGATTCCTCGAGCGATTAAAGCAGATTGATTATATCCACGCTGCATTTCTTTTCGAGGATGTAAGGGAACCGGGACGATGAGATCCAAATCCTGAAAATGATCTTGGCCTTTCATCAAAAGCCCTAAGTATTCTCCCAATGAGAATCCAATTTCAGGTTCATTTTTATATTTCAATCGTTCCAGAGCAAGTTGTAATCTGGAACCTTTGATGTAATAAAATAATGCAGCACCCTGTTTCAATGGAATTCTTCCAGAGAATTTAGCCGTGAATGGATTTGAAGGATGGTAGACCATATCAGTAGGGTGAATATGAGCCTGACAATTCAAACAGAAAAGATGCTGCACTGAGAAGGTTCTACGATTACAGGAAATGCACAAAGGAGGATAAAGGAGATCCAAAAGTCCAGTGAAATAGGAGTTTAATGCAATTTTCATAAGAAACGGTGTCAATTTAGACAAAAAAAAATCCCGGCTTTTCAGCCGGGACCTTCAAACAAAACGAAAAACCAACTTTATAGAAAGCTACAAAAGGCTACTATACAAATTCATTAAATCATTTTTCTAATCTTGACGGGTATCTCTTTGACTTGACCGTTACGAATGATCTTCGTATAGAGTGTCTCGCCAACTTTGGACAAAGCTACAACTTTTTGTAAATCTTCTACGGATTTTATGGATTTATTATTTACTTCAATGATTAAATCGTTGGGGAGTAAACCTGCATATTTTGCGGAACCCTTTTCTTCCAGTTCTGTAACTACAACGCCGTGTTCCCCAGAAATGTTGAGTTCTTTCTTTAATTCTTCATCTAAAGGAACAACCCCCACACCAAAACGACCCCTATCAAAGCTGCCATGTTGAATGAGTTCACGAACAACTTTCACCATAAGATTGGAAGGGATAGCAAAAGAGTAACCCGTATAATATCCAGTTTTACTGGCGATGGCAGAATTTATTCCCACTAAACGTCCATTGGCATCCACTAAGGCACCACCACTATTTCCTGGATTAACTGCCGCGTCTGTCTGAATATATTCTTCAATGCCCGGACCGGAAGCAGATGGTTGTTGTTGATATGGGTTGTAGTAATCTTCATTTTGTTGATCCAGTAAATTCAAATCGCGACCTTTAGCAGAAACAATTCCGGCTGTAACGGTAGAGGTAAGATAGCCGAAAGGGTTCCCTACCGCCAGAACCCATTCTCCTATTTTTAATTGGTCAGAATTGGCCACTTCAAGAACGGGTAAATTGTCACTTTCAACTTTTAATACCGCAAGGTCAGTACGGGGATCTGTTCCGATTTTTTTAGCATTGAACTTTCGGCCATCATTGAGGATCACTTCAATGTCATCTGCAAATTCCACGACATGGTTATTGGTGACAATGTATCCATCTTGAGAATATATTACCCCACTTCCACTTCCTTTTTTTGGTTGGGCATAGGGAAAACCAAAACCAAATGAGCGGAGATCAAAATTTCTGAACAACGGGTGATTTGAAAATGGGTCATTCTCCTCCATTTTCTGCCGGGCCAGTTTTTCGCTTTCGCGTGCATTGATCTGGACCACGACATTCAGCGATTTTTCGGCGGCAAGAGAAAAATCAGGGCCCATGCTTCCGGAATTTAAATTGACCGCGTGAGACCAAACCGGTGTCTTGTTCTCGATAGGATGATTTTCAACATACCAAAAGGCGCCACCCAATACCAAGACACCTCCCAATAAACCTGAAATGAAATGAGTGATTGGACTTTTCATAAACGCTATTTTTTAAATGGTTTAAGGTTTAAACGAAACTTTGAACTTACAGATTCCTAATCCTGGCAGTTTAACATGGATTTAACGGGACCGACTTGACTTTGAACGCAATCATATAATATATTTTTTTAATTTGTAAAATATTGTAATTTTGCATTTATTTTCATTTAAAAACTGCTCAAAATGAAGGATACGATCCGAATTCTCCTCTATGCCTTATTGGTTCTTTTGGTGGGAGCGATCATTTACATGATCTATAAAAGAAGTAAAACCCCGGTGGATGACGTCATGCCGACAACGGAAATGGCCGACAGTTTATTCATGGACCCTCAACATACAGAAGGTACTGCTTTGACCGCCGAAGACAGCATGATTCTTGACCTTACAGGCCAATTGCCGGCTCAAGTTGGTGCTCCTGCAGATGTAACCAAAGATAACAATGCACAACCTTCTTCTTCAGTAGATTATACGCAAAAGGCCGCACCAATAGAAAAAGAAGCTGCCGTAAATTCACCACCAAAGGAACAAAAACCTGTAGCTACCACGGCAAAGGCTACTGAATCAAAAACCATGGCCACCAAGACGGCCAATCACTCAACGGAGACAAGGGCTGGAAACAGCAAGACATCGGCCAAAACAAAGTCAGCAGCTCCAAAAGCCAGTAGTTCGAAAGCTGCAGAAACCGGTAAAGGATTTTTTGTAGTGTGTGGAAGTTTTATCAAGCCTGAAAATGCTGATGACCAAGTTAAGAAACTCAAGAAAATGGGTTATTCTGGTGCGCAACGCAAGGTTTTTGGTTCATCGGAATATTATTCAGCAGTAGCAGGATCATACTCCAATCGGCCGGAAGCAGAGAAAGCTGTACAAAAGCTTGAGGCAAAAGGCGAAAAGGCATTTCTGAAAGCAAAGTGAATTTGTTTGATGTGAGACATGTGCGGTAGAGGTTCTTTGACCCGGATAGAATCCGAATTGGAAGAGATTTTCGATGCGACTTTCTATTCGGAAGATCTTGAACGATATAATCCACTTCCCAGTTTCAACATTGCACCCACACACTGGCATCCAGTGGTTCCGATGTCAGACCGCCACCATTTTCGATTTTTTCGTTGGGGTTTAATTCCTTTTTGGGCAAAAGATGTGGGCATTGGTTCGAAAATGATTAATGCGCGTATGGAAACTCTGGAAGAGAAACCCAGTTATCGAAACTTACTGAAGAAAAACAGGTGCCTGGTCCCCATGGATGGGTTTTATGAATGGAAAAAAGAGACCTCAAACAAGAAAACGCCTATGAGGATTTGCAGGAAAGACCGGAAAGTTTTTTTTATGGCGGGTTTGTTTGATCAATGGAAAGACCCAGAGGGAAATAGGCTACCCAGTTTTACTATACTGACCACAGAGGCCAGTGAATGGATGCGACCTTTGCATGACAGGATGCCGGTAATACTGCTGAAGGAAGATGAGAGCCATTGGCTGGATGAAACGCTACCCCCGTCTCAGGTCTTAGAAAACATTAGACCCTATCCGGATTCGTTACTGGAAATGTATCCCGTGTCAGATCGGGTCAACAACGTTCACAACAATGATGCTGCACTGATTGAACGAGTGTAAGTTTCTTGCAATCATTTTCTGAAGGCCAACTAACAATTGTTAGTGATCGTATACATCTATGCAGAGGGATGGCTTATGGGCTCCTCAAACGGTACAAGAAAAACCATAGAACACCTCGGTAAAATGTATTTTCTTATAATTCATATAAGAGACTCTTCTAGCTTAATTAGATCTAAAAAAAACGATTAATGTATAGGGTTGATCTATGAATTAGTAAAATTATCCATATTTAAAACACTGTTTAATAATTTACTAACTGGGGTCAATAAAAAAAATAAAATTTAATATAAAAATCTGATAATGTGTAAGAAGAATAACTACTTTTGATTTGAATTTCCCTTCGTGGAGATCGTACGTTATTACCCATTCGCTCAACCCAATTTATTAAAACCCATTATCAATAAAATAGTCTTCAAAATGAAAAATCAGTTTAAATCCACGATACTTTGTGTTGTGGTTGTGGCCTTGTTATTTGCCGTGGCAGGTTCCGCGCAAACCCATTCTGAGCTCGCCTTGAATTATATGAGAGCAAATCCTCAAGAGTTTGGTTTAGGAGCTTCTGACGTGAAGGAATTGAAAGTGACCAATGAAACTTTTATTAAACCAGCGGGATTGACCAATGTCTATATTCAGCAATTGTATTTGGGCATTCCCATTCACAATGCCATTTTCAGCGTGCATATAAAGGATGGCCAGGTGGTTTCTTCCAGTAACCGTTTTTGCCAGGACATCACGGCAAAGGTAGGTTCCTCTGAACCAGTATTGACTCAGGCTCAGGCATTGTTACGTGCAGCTGAACAATTGGGATATGCGGCCCCTGCCTCCATGCGTATGGTGGAAAACAAAGGTGGAACTCAGAAAGAGGTCGTTTATGAAAAAAGTAATCTATCCCTGGAAGACATACCCGTTCGTCTCGTTTGGGTCGCTGCCCAGGATGGAAAAATATATCTTACCTGGGAAGTATGCATCTATCAACTTTCCGCTGAAAACTTTTGGTTGGCTAGAATTGATGCATCATCAGGACAATTGATCGATAGAAATAACCTCGTGGTGCATTGCAATTTTGATGCACCTTCGGGAGTGTGTTCAGGTACTGACCATGTTCATATGGAAGAGTTTGTAGCATTCTCTCCTATGGATGGAAGTTCTTACAGAGTTTACAAGGAGCCCATTGAAAGCCCCATTCATGGGGGGAGAACACTGGAAAACGAGCCCGCAGACGCTACCGCCTCTCCTTTTGGTTGGCATGATACCAATGGGGCTGTAGGACCAGAATTTACGGTGACGCGTGGCAACAATGTCCATGCCTATACAGATACAGATGCAAATGGCGTACCTGATCCCGGTTCCGATCCGGATGGTACTGCAACATTGGATTTTGATTTTGCTTTAGACCTTACCATGGCACCAAATACATATCAACCAGCCGCGGTTACTAATCTTTTCTATTGGAACAATTATGTACATGACTTTGCTTACCAATACGGATTTGACGAACTCAATGGAAATTTTCAAGTCAATAATTATGGAAATGGGGGATTGGGAAATGACGATGTCAGAGCTGAAGCCCAGGATGGTTCAGGAACCAATAATGCAAACTTCTTTACTCCCGCAGATGGTAACAGACCTCGCATGCAAATGTATCGTTGGACTTACACATCACCGAATAGGGATTCTGATTTGGACAATGGCGTAATTGCCCATGAATATGCCCATGGTATTTCTAACCGACTTACCGGTGGGCCCGCAAACGTAGGTTGTTTGGGAAATTTAGAACAGATGGGAGAAGGGTGGAGTGATTATTATTCATTGATGACAACCTGGACAGGATCCACCAGTGATAGAGGTATCGGAACCTATGTTTTGGGACAACCCACCACAGGACTTGGTATTCGTCCTGCAAGATATTCTACCAACATGGGTGTAAATGCTTATACCTATGCAAACCTTCCTTCCATGGCCATTCCTCACGGAGTGGGATTTGTATGGTGTACCATGCTGTGGGAAATGGTGAGTGGTCTGGTGACCAAACATGGTGCGGCAGCCGGTTTTGAAAAGGCTATGCACCTCGTGAATTTAGGCATGATCCTTCAGCCATGCAGCCCAGGTTTTGTCGACGGAAGAAATGCCATACTGAAAGCGGATAGTATCCTGAATAATAAAGAAAACCATTGTGTAATCTGGAATGCATTCGCAAAAAGAGGCTTGGGATACAGTGCTTCTCAAGGTAGCTCAAACAGCACTGCTGACGGAATGGCAGCATTTGATTTACCCTGTACTTGTGACAACGTACCTCCAGTGGTTAGTTGTAGAAGCGTTGAAATTATGGCTGGCGGTCCTGAAATTGAACTCAAAGGATTACCTCCCGTGCCACAGACACTGCCGGCTCAACTGAAAGGTGTTGGCTTTCCTTGTTCCAACGTTGCTGCTGCACCCGATGTAGTTTGTAATTGTCCAACAGGATATGTAGTGGTGGGTTATGAAGCCGATTATGGAAATGGTTGGGGTTCAGGAGTTCTCAGCAAATTCAGATTGCGTTGCCGTGAAGTACGGCCAGATGGTATGTTCGGAACCAATGAAGTATGGACATGCTACAATGGATTTGCAGCCGGTTCAACACCTAATGTTTCTGAGATGGCAGCGCCAGGTCATGCCTTAGTAGGTTTCCAAAATAGAATGGGTTGTGCGATAGACCGACTCACCGGAAGGTCCAAATCCATTGCGCAAATTTTAGCTAATAATCCAAACTCATCCAACACGACGATGGCAGGTGTTGGTGGTGGTGGTGGTGGACTACAACCACTTCAACTTGCACCCGATGGCAATGTAATCATTGGTATGCAGACGTATTTAGATCCTGCTAATGCAGGCATATCGGGAGGTTATGCATGGAAGTATGCTAAACTTTCTGATGTTATGAAGTCCATCTTAACGGACCTTGATCCGGCTTGTAACGGTATTTTTTCAGTCACTTTCAATAAGAATAACTTTGATTGTGCTGATGGAACCGGGGTACACAATGTCGTAGCTTCAGTCAAAGATTACAGCGGACTGACAACCAATTGTAATTTTACTGTAACAGTAAAGGGGCCTCCATCCATAGGAGCTTGTCCAATCAATCCGACGGTTTACAATGCATTAGGAAGAACCTCTGTGTTCACAGCAGTAAATCTTGCAGGAACGGGTACCAATGTGGCTAGTGTACAACCTGGCCAAGCCGTAAACTTTTCTTTTAATCGAGTTACCACCAGAAATGCGGATTGTGGCGGTTGTTGCGGTTGCATTACTCAACATTATGTTGGCTTAAATGCCGGCGCTGGAAATATTTTTTCAAGCTGTTTATTCAGTACCACTGGAAATTCTTCAGGATCACACAGCATTAATTTTAATGCACCAACAGTTCCGGGAGTTTATTATTTAAATATGGCAGCAAGTTGGTGGTTCTCCTGCAATCAATTCGGGGAACCTCAACATTCAAGGTATGCAAATAGTCCTTTAGCTATATTGATCGTAGGTTGTGGACAAACGGAATGTCCCCCGGACACTACTATAACGACAACCCCGGGTACCTGTAACATGATTTACACCTATAAAGGACTTTGTGCGTACGATGAAACTCCAGGTGTAACCATAGCACAAACAACCGGACTTGCTTCCGGCGTAAGTTATCCCCTGGGCAATACAACCAATACTTTTGTAGCTACAGATGCAGATGGTAAAACGACTAGCTGCAATTTCACGGTGACGGTCAAGGCAGGAACTTGTGGACAACCAATTCAAGTATATCATATTGACACCACGACCAATTCCGCAAAGATTAAGTGGAAGGACGGGACCCCTTGTGCTACTGGTTATCAACTGAGATTGAGGTATGAATTATCACCTGGTGTGTGGTCGAGTTGGTCTGCCTGGGTCAATAAATCAGGTCCAGGAAACGAACACTCCTTCACGGGATTAACTTCGGAAACTTATTATCATTATCAAATCAGATCTAAATGCGGTTCTGCCACCAATTCAGCAGTGGTAAATGGTTGGTTCCATACTTTGCCAATACCCACTTTGAAAAAACAGGATAAGGACATTACAGATAACTTCAGCAAGGTAGAAGAAGCTGATGTAGAAGTCGGTCCAAATCTTGGATCCCAAATCATTGGAATTAAAGCAGTTCCAAACCCAGCAAAAGAATTTGTGGGACTGTACCTGGAAGGATTTAATCGCCAAGCAAAAACCATTAGTATGATGGATTTACTGGGTAAGCAAATTTTTAGAATCCTGATTCCAGCGAATGAAAATGATCTTGAGCTCGATTTAGTCCGTCTGAATCTTGCCAATGGTGCTTACATCATTCACGTAGATGATGGAGTGAATCGCAAAACCACGCAATTGGTAGTTCAGCGATAGAACTAGCTTCATAAATTTATAATAAAAAAGCGATGCATTTATTTGCATCGCTTTTTTTTATTCTTTAGTTGAAACAGGAAATCCTGGAAGTTTTTTATCAAATAAGTCTTGGAAAATAGATGTGCTGAAAAATTATTTTTTACAATTAAGCAATGCGCACATTTCACAGTGCAAGAAAATATTGATAAAATTACTCGAAATGTATTTTCATAGTGGAACAAAGCAAAAGGATATTTATTAATCCTGACTTAAATGTCAGCTATTTTTAATTGTATAACTGACTCATCAAATTTCCATAGTCCGCTTCAACCCGCCCCATTGTGATTTTACCATCAGCATTAAAATGGTATTCACCCAGATGACTGAGTTTCACTTTACGATGTGTGGCCGGCTTACCCATAAACATTCCGTCATTGGTTCCCGTGAATTCTCCATTGATAAAAACTTTATTTCCGGAAACGGTAATTTCTTTGATATTACGCCATGCATCCGGGAATGCCATTTTGAAACCTAAAATGCGCTTTTTCATTTCTTCAAGATTTCCCTCTTGTCCACCGAAATAATTTTTTGAATCCAATGCCCAATAACTGCCAAATTTTTCCGCATCACCAGCGTCAGCGGCCTTCATCATATCCAGGATTTTCATTTTCAAATCCGAACCAGGCATAATGCCTTTCATCAACTGAGCTTCAAAATCCTTCTGGTCAAATTGCACATATATGGCTTTAATCTTGCCATGACCATCCAGTGTAAAGAGCGTGTTGAAACCCGTGGATACCCAATTACCGGTGGCCGGCATTCCCATCATGGGGCCTTTGTTTGTTCCCTTAAAGTAACCTCTTACAGCCACTTTATCGCCGTTGGCAAACCAATCCACGATCTCATGTTTCATGTCCGGAAAAGCTTGGCCAAAGCCAAGACCTACTTGTTTCCAGGCAGCTTTGTCCAATGCAGTCGGAGAGAAAGGTGCCATGACCGACAATTGGTCATGTAGCAACTGTCCGACTTCTTCGATTTTACCTGCATCAACCCAGGTGAAATAATCCATGACAATTTGTTTGGCTTTGGATTCCTATCCGGAAACCAAATTAACAAACTCAGCAATTGCAATCAAAATCATGTAAAACTTTTTCATATTCATTTTTAGCTTAATTACGGCAAGCCGGTATTTTTGGATTTTTAAAATGGAAAATATTTTTTTGTCGCTTGATTATCAATCTCCCATGGGGTAAGTACAACAGCAGAAGTGAGGTTGAAATCCATCCCTGGCAAGGATAAAATTCTATCTTTGTACAAACTCAAAGTCTGTTGAACGATTTCCATATTTTCTGGATTTTTAACAACCCAGTCAAAGGCCTTCACTTGACTTTTATTTGGATGTCTTTCCTAAGTTCCCATTTACTCAGTGCACAATCTGTATATTACCATCCCAGCCAGGATGAATTACTAAAGCTTGACGAGGTTGAAGCTGCTTCAAAAAGTTTATTGGATTTTCACATGGGTGTCAGACCCTATCGTAAACATTCCGTAACCTCCGCCTGGATTCGTATGCAGGATTTGACACAAGGGTCAAAAGATTCTGAAATGTTAAGCTGCTATCATGCGGATGTTTTTATGATGGATACCGTCAACCGGCCCGCTCATTGGACTGAACCAAGACCACTTTGGAAATATTTTTACCAGGATGGACAACATTTTTATAGTTTGTACCGGAATGAATTTTCCCTGACCATTGATCCCCTGATTCAGCTAAGTGGAGGATATCAAAAAAGCGCTCCCAGTGCTTTGTACCTAAACCAACGTGGATTTAATTTACAATTGACCTTAGATCGAAAACTTGCAGCGAGCTTTACTTTATTGGAAACACAACAAGCCATCTTGCATCATGTATACGAATACGAACAACTGTATGCTGCATTGCCTGGAGCTGCTTTGTACAAGGCGTATTCAGGGAAGATTTTATCTTTTAAACGCGCATATGATTATCTCCTGGCAGAAGGCGGACTTTCATACGATATTAGCCGTCATGTAAACCTATCCTTGGGACACGGAAAACATTTTATTGGATTTGGTATGCGCAGTTTGTTTTTATCTGAATTCGCACCACCCCAATTTTTTTTGAAATTGCAAGCTGAATTTTGGAAAATCCGATATCAAAGTATTTTTAGTGAGTTGAGCGCAGGGACTTTGGAAAAACAAGGAAACCATTTGTTGGGTAAAAAGTATATGGCCTCCCATGTTTTGAGCTTTAATCTCTCGAAACGCTGGAATTTGGGCCTATTTGAATCGGTAGTGTTTGCACGTGAGAATCACTTTGAATTTCAATACCTTAATCCGGTGATCTTATACCGGTTTGTTGAACAAGCGCTGGGCAGCCCGGATAATGCTTTTCTCGGATTCCAATCAAAGTATTTGATTAATTCATCCTTCAATGTCTATGGACAATGCTTATTCGATGAATTGGTTATTAAAGAATTTGTACAATTCAGTGGATGGTGGGGTAACAAATTTGGAGTGCAGTTGGGAATGAATTATCATCGTGCATTTGGAGTTTCAAATCTCCACCTCCAGGCGGAGTGGAATGTTGTAAGACCTTATACCTATACATTTCGAGACAGTGTTGCAAACTACAGCCATTATCATCAGGCTCTCGCTCACCCATTGGGAGCAAATTTTTCGGAATGGTTAATTAAAGCGGATTGGACTCCTTCAAACAAATTTCATTTCAAAGGTTTCATCTCTTATGCCATAAAAGGATTAGATGAAGGGGACTTGAATTATGGAGGGAACATACTCAAAGATTATGATTCGAGAATTGGTGATGAAAACATTAACCTCTTTCAAGGACTGAAGTCAAAAGTATTCACAGGAAGTATGATTGTGCAATACAAATTTTTCTACAACACTTTTCTGTATGCCGAATTAGGTGGAAGAAATTCAATACAGAAGTCCTTGAAAAAAAATAATTACTGGTTAGAATTTGGACTCAGATTGAATTTGGATAAAAATTATTTTCCTTATTGAATATGAAAATAGGTTTACTGATTATTGGTGATGAAATTCTGCTGGGACAGGTTACCGATACCAATTCAACTATGGTGGCTAAGCAACTGTTTACCATAGGCTTGCAAGTCAATCTGAAGGTGACCGTTGGAGATACGCAAGAAGAAATCTTGAGGGGGCTGGAATATTTGACAATGAGTGATTCAAAGGTTATCCTCATGTCAGGTGGTTTGGGACCCACAAAGGATGACATTACAAAAACAGCATTGGCCGCCTATTTAAACAGAAGGTTGGTTTTTAGTGAAGAGGCTAAACAACACGTTCAACGAATACTCCAAAGGAGAAACAGAATCCTGGATGAAATTCAACTCAATCAATGCTATGTACCGGAATTTTCGAAATTGCTGGATAACGAACTTGGAACCGCTTGTGGTATTATGGTTAACAGGAACGAACAAACGTTCGTTAGTATGCCGGGAGTTCCATATGAACTGGAATACATAATGACACACCATGTTTTGCCTGAGTTGGAAAAGCAAGTGGGGCAATCACAATTGGTTCACAAAAGTTTATTGGTTGGAGGACTGGGAGAAACCCAAATAGCGCGTCGCATAGAACCGCTTCTTCAAGACATGCCTTCGTACATCAGACTGGCTTATCTTCCATCCATTGGGCAGGTGAGGTTGCGGTTAACCACTGATTTGGCTGTAGCCCCGGAGGCCCGGCAACTTTGGGAACATTATTTGTCAATAATTTCCGGCGAATTGTCTGGAGAGACCATTGGATTTGAAGATGAAAGTCTGGAAAGTGCCATTGGAAATTTGCTCGTCCTCCAGGGGAAGTCAATTTCTACCGCTGAAAGTTTTACGGCTGGGTTGATTTCAAGCCGCATTGCTTCCATTCCAGGGGCCTCACGTTATTTTAGAGGAGGAATTACGGCTTACCATCCTGAAATTAAGATTAAAGAACTGGGCATTGACCCTGAACGACTAATGCAGGAAGGGGTGGTCAGTGAATATTGTGTTGGTTCCATGGTTCGCGGTGCTTGTCGCTTGTTTGGCACGGACGTTGCAATCGCCAGTACAGGGGCTGCAGGACCCACAGCTGAAGATCCCCAACTCCCGGTGGGTACAGTTTGGCTGGCCTGTGGCAATGAAGAAAAAGTAATTTGCCGGAAATTCCAATTTTCTTCTGACAGAAAGCGAAATACTGAAGCCGGAGTAGTATATGCCCTTCTTCTGTTATGGGAATATTTGAGGAACCATTCGGAATGATAAAATATGCGGATTCAGTGTATTGCAGGTAACTAATTTCAAGATCATTGTGCAGATAGGATAAGGTTCGACGTTATTGATCCATCAAGGGTGATCGGTGTACCTTCGGAGATGCAGGCAAATTCACTACATTTGCCTAAATTTATGGATATGGCCAAACAGGAGTTAATTCTGCCCAAAATGGGAGAAAGCATCATGGAAGCCACTGTACTGAAGTGGTTGAAAAAGGAAGGAGATTGGGTGGAGCAAGATGAGACCGTATTGGAGGTTGCTACCGATAAAGTGGACAGTGAAGTGCCTTCACCCTTTAAAGGTCGTCTGGTTCAGTTACTTTATAATGTGAATGATGTGGTGCCCATTGGAAAAGTCCTGGCTTATATTGAAACCAGCGAGGATGCTGTGACCGACGGACCAAAAGATGCCCCATCACCCAAGGCTGCGTCCGATCTACCTAAAACAGTTGCACCATCAAAACCAGTGGACAACCCTGCAATGCATGCATTGGCGATTGATGGTAAATTCCTTTCGCCGCTGGTTCGTTCCATTGCCCAGAAAGAAAATCTCAGTTTAGAACAAGTTCAATCCATTCAAGGATCTGGGCTGGATGGCCGCATAACCAAACGCGATATTTTGGCCTATTTATCCACAAAGTCATCCACAGTTCCGGCAATCGCTTCTCAAGTAATTACATCACCCAATGTTCCGGAAGTCAAACCTCCAATCACAAATTATAGTGGAGCCAATATAGAGATTATCGAAATGGACAGAATGCGCAAGCTCATTGCCGATCACATGGTGATGAGTAAGCAAACATCCCCTCATGTAACGTCTTATGTCGAAGTCGATGTGACTTCAATGGTAAAATGGCGAGAAAAGGTAAAAGATAAATTCCTAAAAGCCTATGGGCAAAAGCTCACTTTTACGCCAATGTTTATCGAAGCCATCAGTCGGGCGATTAAAGATTATCCAATGGTGAATGTTTCTGTCCAGGGTACACAAATCATCCGAAAACTTGACATCAATGTGGGCATGGCGGCTGCATTGCCTTCCGGTAACCTTATAGTACCCGTCATCAAAAACGCTGACCGGCTTAACCTTTCAGGATTATGTTTTGCTGTCAATGATTTGGCCGAGCGTGCCCGAGCTAACAAACTAAAACCTGAAGAAATTCAGGACGGAACCTTTACCTTGACCAATGTTGGGACATTTGGCAATATTATGGGTACGCCGATCATCAATCAGCCACAAGTCGCCATTTTAGCCACAGGCATCATTAAGAAGAAGCCCGCTGTGATTGAAACAGAGTTAGGGGATGTCATTGCCATTCGCCACATGATGTATCTTTCTCTTTCATACGATCACCGGGTGGTGGATGGTGGGTTAGGAGGTTCTTTTTTGCGAAGAGTAGGAGATTATTTAGAACAGTTTGATTTGAACCGGCAAATTTGATGGCACGCCCTGTTATTCGGATTTTATACCGGATAAGCCCAATCTTTGTTTTTTGTTTGGGTATTGGGATTAATCTCTCCGCACAGGAGCTAAGAAAAGAGTTTAAAGCGGCTCAAAGAAATTATCATCAGGAAAATTATCTACAAGCCTCAGTAAATTTTGAAGCCGCCTGGGGAACCTATTCTAATGATAAAGAATGGTTGTACAAAGCAGGTATATCCCATTGGGAAGTTAACCGACTTACAGAAGCGATCAAATGTTTTGAACGATTGAATCAACTCGATCCGGATTATAAGGAACTCCAATGGTATTTAGCGCGTTGCTACCACCAGAATCATCAGTTTTATGAAGCCCTAAAAACCTACAAAAAAGCGTTGAAAAGCCTAACGCGTACAGAAGCAAGAGCACAGTGGATTAGAAACGAATTAATGCGATGTTATTCCGGTCATCAACTGATCCGTAAAGATCCTGCAGCCATTCTTGAGCCTTTAGGAGTGGGAATCAACAGCTTTCAGGATGAGTTTGCGGTTTGTCCAAGCATACAATTTGATGGAAAATATTACTTCAGCGCCAGACGAAACGAACGATCGTTAGTTTCTGGAGAAATCCAGGCACAGGGGCAAGCAGATATTTATGTGAGCGAACAAAATGAAGGGTTGTGGCAGCAACCCAGACGTTTACACACTGAAATCAGCAGTCCGCAGGACGAACAAGTTTTGGATTTCTGTCAGAATGGCTCCGTCATGATTTTCTTAAGAGGATGGAAGGAAGGACCGTATAAAATTTTTACAGATACTTTCGGAAATGGAACAGAACACATCAATTATCATCCATTTGAAGGTCCGTTAATGCCTTCAATAGGGGATCAGGCATTGACAATCTTTCAGGATTCCATTTTGATTTTTGCTAGTTCCCGGACGGGAGGATATGGGGCTTATGATTTGTACATTTCTTTTCTCCGTAATGGGAATTGGACAGAACCGGCAAATCTTGGCCCGGATGTCAATTCAATATACAATGAAAATTATCCTTTTCTCGCCAAAGATGGTCGTACGCTTTATTTTTCTTCCGACCGTTTGGAGTCCATGGGTGGGTATGATTTATTTCGCACTGTCTTCAAAGCAGAGGCCACAAAATGGACGGTTCCTGAGAACGTAGGTTGGCCCATTAGTTCCGCCGGCAATGACACCCATTTTAAATTAACACAAGACGGACTTGCAGCGGTTTTGACATCTGACAGAAAGCGTTTCAGTTTAGGAAAGCGCGATGTGTATCTGGCTTATTTCACAGAATCCTTGAGCGAACAGGAGCAAAGTCCTGAAGGAAGTCCATTAGGTATGGTGCTTGAAAAAGTCGCAGAACAGAATGCGGTAGAGTCCTCTGTTGAGCCACCCAAAATAGCACAGCCATTACCCATCAACCGAATTCAACTAGAGCCTTTATATCACCGCAATGAACGCTTTTTGGAAGAGCCTCTGAATAAAAAAATCATCAGCACTTTATTGGAATGTTTGCAGCGTGATACAGCCGCTCAACTTGAGATCATTGGCCATTCTTACCAGGACAGTAAAGATCCTTTGAATTTATATTATTCGATCAAACTGACGGAGCAGTTGAAACATTATCTTTCTGAACATTCCATTGATTCACGTCGTATTCATTGCGTTGGTGCAGGAGCATCATTTCCAGTTGCCCGTAATGCGCTTTACGGAAACAGGGCGGAAGCAGGAATCCGTCTCAATCAACGCATCGAGCTACGAATTAAGAACGAAAATCCAAAACTAACGTATGTTAGTATCACCATGCCTGTCGTCAATGAGGCCCTAAAACCGGATACACTATTGAGTTACGTAAATAAGGATATTCCCTATTATTATACCTTGGAATTGGGTAAATCCGCTAGTGTATTGAATCATCCAATGATTGACTTCAGCAAGGGAATTGTAGTGGTTGAACGTGATGACGATGCTTCTACTTACCGATATTATTTTGGCAGATATACCCGTTTTGATGATGCACAACAAGCCTTGCGGAAAGGCGAATTACAGGGGATTTCTTTTTCGGGAATTCATGCCAGATTGGGTGATGAATGGTTAACCCGTGATGCCATTATTGATCATGTGGTTGATTTTCCCGATTTAATAAAATATTTAGACTACCTCAAGAGAGAGAACCGGTAAATCATGAATAGGATTCATATGAAAAACATGGAGTTTGTGCCCGGCACCATTGAAAATTAAATCCCGCGGTTTTGGTATAAGTCAGCAGGTAACCGTTATCCAGAATTTGAATTTACAGCCTTGTTTCAATGATTTACATTAAGGAATAAGAAATGGCAATACTTTCCTCCATTGGTCGGTACTGAGTTCGACAAAATATTTGCCTGGCCTGTAATCCCTGCATTCGATGGCCAGCTTTTCTTGACGGGTGCTAATTGAATGTTGCCATAAGATCTGAGCATTGGCATTGAGGAGCCGGAGGTGACAGTAAATGTGTTGATTCAATGAAATATCTAAGATAGCCTGCCGCAGGTTTGGATCATAAGAGATATTAACCTGTTTGGAGATTTGCTCGTCAAAATTTCCGGTCGTTTCCTGAACAGAGAAAAATGCTGAACAAGTGGTTGGGGCTTGACAAGAAGAAGTTACTGTCCAGGTAACGGTGGTTGATCCACCGGTATTCGGAGGAGCTCCATCATTGTTGTTGGAGAGTTTGGGTTTACAACCACCGGTAAATCCTGCGCTGATAATCCATTGGCTAAATTTTGCATCGATCTGGTCCTGAGTTTGTCCCGCGTCTTCTATTTTATTTGATGGACAAGTTAAGGTAATCGCTGGGGCTGCTGTGACTGCAAAACTGGCCGAACAACTTACGGTAGGATCACAAGTGCTGACCGCGGTAAAAGTCAATTTTGACAAACCCCCGCAGGCGGAAGGCGCCACTCCGCCATTATTACTCAGCATCACATCACAACCGCCAGAATAGGAGGCGCTCGATAACCAAGTGGAAAATTTTGTATCAATTGCAGACTGGGTCTGACAACTTGCTTCCGTTTTATTCTCTGGACAAAAAATCATCAAGTCAGCACTCAATTTTTTTTCCGGAATTTTTTCTGAAAGTGATTGTGCAAGATTATAGTTTATAACACCCGAAAAAAAAATAAGAAAGCAGATGAAAATGTTAGTGTATTTAAAGGATTTCATGTCAAAAAATTTATACGAATATAGACAATTTGAGAATTTAAAGCAAATCATTTAACAAAATTTACCCATTCATGATGAATAGATTTTTTGAACTGAGGGTGTGTTTTCAAAGTTCATGTCTTTCAGGTTTGCGTATGGGTATTGACTTTAGAAGTGCCCTTTAGTATACCGAATGGAAAACGGACCGATCCTATGGATTGATTTAGACTTTAGTACTATGCAAAAAATACGAAGCAGAACTATTAGTTTACTTATCCATTTTTATTTTAATGAGCAATGAATAGTGTTATGGATGTCAAGGCTCTACTCCATGAAAGCTTGATTCAAGATAATAATCATTGTTACCCATTCAATTGCCTGAAATTTATTCAGTTCTAAATGGAAGTTTTAAAGTTATTTCATTACTTGAATCCCAAATGGATGGATTGAACATTATTCCTTCGTCACGATTTCTAATGAACTTTTCTGGGTAATCCATGAGGGTCATCCTTATGGCTAAAGCATAGAACTAAGTATTATCAAGTTGATAAGTTACGGGCAAACTAAATTTCTTTCACTCCGAATGACAGTGCCAACGCATTTAAATGATGAATGGCTTCAGAAAATCCGTTTACTTGCTCCCGCAACAAGATGAGTTGGGTTGCACTTTGTTTAAGCGTAAACGATTTTTGTTCGGAAGAAATGTACTGCATCAGCCGTTGAAAAAGCGGTGTTTCAAAATACGGGGAAGTTGGATTGGAAACAAAATAGCATTGAAGTTTTTTCTTTTTAAGTATAACACGTTCAAAACCGATCTCCTTTCCCAACCAGCGTAAACGCAAACCATCAAATAGTTCTTCGACTGCTTTGGGTAGGGGACCAAAGCGATCTTTTAATTGATCTGCAAAATTTTGTATTCCTTGTTCATTTTCAATTTTGTCCAATGCCTGATAAAGCCGCAGGCGTTCTTGTATATTGGATACATATTGATCGGGAATCAGCATTTCCGTATCGCTATCGATAACCGTATCTCTTACATAATTTCCGATCTCTTGAAATTTATCTGCAAAAGTTTCTTTAAAATCAGTTTCTTTTAATTCAAAGATCGCTTCTTCTAAAATGCGCTGATAAGCCTCATAGCCAATATCAGAGATGAAACCGCTTTGCTCTCCTCCTAAAAGATTTCCCGCACCTCGGATGTCGAGGTCTCTCATGGCCACATTGAAACCACTGCCCAAGTCAGAAAATTCTTCGATGGTTTTTAATCGTTTTCTGGCCTCCATAGTCAGCACAGAAGACGGAGGAGCAAACAGGTAGCAATATGCTTTCCGGTTGGAACGACCTACACGACCTCTCAACTGATGTAAATCGCTGAGTCCAAACTGATGTGCATTGTTGATGATGATGGTATTTGCGTTGGGTATATCAAGACCCGTTTCGATGATATTGGTACACACCAAGACATCTGATTTATGATCAATAAAATCAATCAGTACTTTTTCCAATTGAGCAGCTTCCATTTGTCCGTGTGCCATTGTGATTTCTACATTCGGACAAAGTTTATGCAGCATGGCAACGATTTCCGGCAGACTTTTCACTTTGTTGTGTACAAAAAACACCTGTCCGCCGCGATACACTTCATGAAGTATGGCATCGCGGATCAGTTCATCGTGAAAGACACGCCGTTCTGTATGAATGGGTTGCCGGTTGGGTGGTGGTGTTTGTATGACGCTCAGATCGCGTGCAGACATCAAAGAGAATTGCAAAGTCCTGGGGATGGGTGTTGCCGTTAGGGTAAGTGTATCGACATTGTGTTTGAGTTGTCGTAATTTTTCTTTTGCGGCAACGCCGAATTTTTGTTCTTCGTCAATGATCAGCAGACCTAGGTCTTTAAACTTCAATTTAGAATTTAGAAGACTGATGGTGCCAATGATGATGTCCAGTTTTCCATCGGCAAGTTGTTTGATGATTGCGTTTTTTTCTTTGGTCGTTCGGAATCGTGAGATGTAATTGACATCTACCGGAAATTCTTTGAGTCGATCTTTTAAGGTTCTGAAATGTTGCAATGCCAGAATAGTGGTTGGTACGAGGATGCCAACTTGTTTTCCATCTTGAACAGCTTTGAATGCTGCGCGAATGGCCACTTCGGTTTTTCCGAATCCCACATCTCCACAAATGAGGCGGTCCATCGGGCAATCTTTTTCCATATCGGCTTTGACCTCTTGGGTGGCTTTAAACTGATCGGGAGTATCTTCATACATGAACGATGCTTCCAATTCGGTTTGAAGGTAATTATCAGGAGCAAAAGCAAATCCTTTGGAAGCCTTGCGTTTGGCATACAGTTTTATCAGTTCTTTGGCGATGTCCTTAACCTTTTGTTTGGTGCGCTGTTTGAGGACCTTCCATTGTTCGGAGCCCAATTTATGTAAGGTTGGCACAGTACCTTCCTGACCAACGAATTTTGATATTTTATGCAGGGAGTGTATGCTGACGTACAGAATATCATCATTTTTATAAATGAGCCGCACCGATTCCTGTTGTTGACCATTGATGGTCATTTTTTCCAATCCTGCAAACCGTCCAATTCCATAATCAAGATGCGTAACATAATCTCCTGGCTGCAATTCACGCAGCATTTTTAAACTCAGGGCTTGATCTTTAGTATAGCCTTGTTTAATTTTAAAACCATGAAAACGCGAAAAAATCTGATGATCCGTGTAGCATACGATCTTCATTTCATGATCAATAAATCCTTCTTTTAATGAAAGGACTTCTGGATAATAACGAACGTTAGTTTTGAGGTCTTCGAAGATATTGTAAAACCGTTCTACCTGTGCTGAACTACTGGTCAATAGGAAACACTGGTAATTTTTCTCGTTAAAGGATTCCAGATTTTGAATGAGCAGGTTAAAATTTTTATTGAAAGAAGGTTGAGCTTCACTGGCGACTTCAACCTGGGTGACCTTCATTCGCCAGTCCGGCAGCGTATGGTAAAATAGCAATTTGTATTTTTCCAATCCGGTGATGAAAGTATCGGGATGGATAAAATCTTTGCCTTTTAACAAATCAATCTGTCTTTCTTCTTCGTAATGCTGCATTTTGCTGGAATGGTGCAAGGCGGCTTCGAAACAAGCGTTGAGCGTTGTGTTACATGCGGTCAGATCTTTGATCCAGAAAATGGTATTTCGCGGCAATACATCAAATAGACTTTCTTTGGCACTTCCAGAATCATCCGATTGAATATTCGGGATGATGGAAAATTTCCTTATGTTTTGGACAGAAAGTTGGGTCATTGTATCAAAAGTCCGGATGCTTTCTACGAGATCATCGTTAAGTTCGATACGGTAAGGATGATCATTGGCAAAAGAGAATACATCCAGAATACCTCCCCGTATGGAGAACTGTCCGGGTTCATAGACAAAATCGACTCGTTGAAAACCAATGTGGTTGAGTTTAGAAAGGATGGCATCGAGGTCCATGCGGCCATTCACCACGAATTCAAGTCGTGAGCCGTGAATACGTTGTGGGGAGGGTGTTTTTTCAAAAACGGCTTCAGGATAAGTCACCAGAACGACGGGCGAACCAAACGTGGTGCGGTGAATGGAATCGATGCGTTGTTGAATCTGAAAATTGTCCTGTTCCTCAAAATGTAAGGGCCTTCGAAATGAGTCTGGAAGGAAGTAGGCAATGTTTTTTTGCGTCAGGGAATTGATATCTTCCAGCAGGTAAGCTGCTTCTTCTTTGTCATTGCAGAGGATGAGATAATGCCGGGGTTGCTGGAGATAGCTTGCAGCAATCAAAAAGCTATCCCTGGATCCACATAGACCCCCGATATAAACCGCCTGTTGCACTTCCTCATCCAACAAACGATTGATTTGTCCGGCTTTTGGATCGCGGGACAGGAAATCCAGTACCCGCAAACTATCTGACTGCACGGGGCAAAGTTAAGGATTTTGAGGGTTTGGAGTTTGAGGATTCATTAAAAGAGTGAGGTGGATTTTGTTAAACAAAAAACGAATCCTATTGCATAACCCTTTATAAATCTGCATTTGAAAAAGAGGAGATCGGACAAAGTCTTAGCTTTGCCGGAGAATGGAGCGAATATATCCTTCGAAAATATTAATCGCCGGTGAGTATACGGTCTTGAATGGTTCAGGTGCTTTATTGATTCCATACAAATCCAGTTTTATTCAATGGAAAAAGCAAGGGCAGCGTAGCGATGAACATTTGATGGCATTCTTTGACTATCTCAGTAAACACGAGGTACTCAAAGATTTTGTTGACCTTTCGCAAATGAAAACAATCATCGAAGAATCGTGGTATTTGGATGGAACTATACCCTTGGGATATGGATTGGGAAGTTCGGGAGCGGTGACTGCGGCGGTATGGGACCGATTTAGACTCCACGGGGTAACGGAGATAAGTGTAGGAGAAACGCTGGAAGTATTCAAAATGATGGAAAGTTTTTTTCATGGGAAGAGTTCAGGATTGGATCCTTTGGTTTCATTTTATCAGCTTCCGGTTTATGCAAGGGATGAAAAAATAGAGCTGTTAAAGGATTTTGACTTGGATTCGATGCTGCCCTCAGGTTTGGCATTGCTGGATTCGGGACAGGCCAGACAAACTCAGAAAGGTGTAAACTGGTTTCAACAACAGAGGCAACATCAGGATTTTAGAGAACAGATCGACGACTTGTCAAAAATCAATCAACGCATAATTCAATCAATGATCAAAAGGGATACAATAACTTTTGAAGAATGCTGGAAATGGATCAGCCAAATAACCATGCAATTGTTTCGCCCTTTGATTCCTGATCCTGTATATTATATCTGGAAGGAAGGTCTTCAATCGGAAACTTATTATTTAAAATTATGCGGTGCAGGTGGAGGTGGATATTTTTTGGTGTACTGTAATGACCATAACTATTTTCATAAAATCTGTACATTGAATCAATTGAAATGGATTCAAGTATCCGGAGAAGGAATAGACTAACCATTTCGGGAGATGAGATTTGGAATAGATATTTTCAATTGGAAAGATTTCAGGAATCGGTTTTGTATAAAATGGAATTGATGTATAAATGGGTTTATGGGAACTATAAATTTAAGCTACGATTATTTCCATACAATTGAAAACCAGACCAATAAAATGGATGTTTTGCGTGCACATTACTCTGCTGTAAGTATTTTAGTTTTGATAGTTGGATTGCCTTGTCTTTGGGTTGCCCTTTTTTTAGTTCCTGGTAAAATAAATTCATGATCTCCATGGTGGATTTATCATTTACTTTCCAAAGTGTGGAAAGTATACTTTTTACTCCACTTGACGCGATGGCACTGGACAAGCTAATCACCCCATTGCCTACATTGACTTCACCAACGGCTGTCTCGCATGCGGATAGAACAACCAGTTCGGTATGTAAGTGAATAGACTGAAAATCAATGCCTGTAAGCAAGTCAAAGACCCTGGACTTCTCTTTACTTTTGAATGCAAGGAAAGAAAAGGATCCCTCTTCAAAATTTGCTTTTCCATGTGTCGCAAGGTGGATAATTTTAAATTGGGGCGCCCATTTTAGGAAATTGTCTTTATTGGCTTCCTCTCCAACAAATAGTTTGGAATTTCCATTAAAGTGATTTTGAATTTTGCTGAGTTCTTCACCTGAGTAGGGTAATTCTGACAATCCATATCGCACTGCAGTGGGATTCATCAGCTGCTTTCTGAGGCTGGTACTATTTTTATCATAGAAGGGAGCGAAAGCCAAAATGTTATTTTTAAGAGAATCCGAATGTGCTTGTTCTGACATATTGAGCATGGTTGCTGCAGAAAAATGATGTGTGATGGTGTACTTCTTAATCAGGAAAGAGTATGTATTGAAATTTAACGGATTTTCAGGTTTGCTGTGCAGCAAAGCATCGAACGAAATACTACCAAGAAGGCCATCCGGGATGATGTATAATTCCGGGGTCAGATCCATTACAAGAGGAGCAATGAGGTAGTTGTAAAGTTCTGTTGCGGCGCTTACATATTTTTCAATTGTGGATTCGTAGTCCGGTTTCTCGCCAAAGGATTTCAGTTGGTAGGAAAAAATTCCTTCGTTGAATTGATTTACCAGGACTTTGAGTGAAGCTTTTAATGGAATAGTCTTAATTTCATAACGATTATTCGTTATCAGAAAAATATACAGGAATGTATCTGTAGTGAAGTATTCCAACAGCGTTTGACGTGGATTCAGGAAATTTTGTATTTCATTTAAGGATGGGGCTTCCAGCGACACATTTTTCCCCTCCTGAGCGGTAAATTCAGATGACGTTTTATTCTGGATAATTTTAAGGCTATCCTTTAAAAAACTGATGTAGCTCTTTTGTTTTAAAATGCTGCTATCCGTATTGGACAAACGCTTGGTTTGAATTGTTTCCTGACATTGATATTCCAGTTCATTGATTCGCAATTTCATTTTTTCCTGTTGCAGCATCGCGCTATCAAGGATTGAATTTTTAAAGCTCATAGCCGTCTCTAATATATTTTGAAGTAACAGGGAATTATGTAAAAATTCACTGACTTCCCAGGATCGGTTAAAATTTGCTTTTGCATCGATGTTTTGCAGGGATTTGCTATTCAAAGCAATAAGATATTTGCTGCAAAAGGCAGCAGACTTAGATAAAATCAGTTTTTTGAGTTGAACATCTTCAGATTCTGAAATAAATTTTCGCAATAGTAAAAATCCTCTCTCAAAATAGGCAAGGCTTTTTAACCGGAGACTATCCTCACCGGACTCGAGAAACCAATTGTAATAGGATTCACCCATCCCTTCAAGCGAATAAAATAGTTTGTAATAATTTTTTCCGAACAGATTTTCCAGAATGTCCAAATCTTCGTTAAAAGAGGATATAGCCTGGTTGAATTTTCCAAGCATAAGTTGGGACCTTCCAATATAGAGATGCAAAATGGCAGAACCTTCTGATTTTCCTTTTCCGTTCGATTGAAGCAAGGACAGTGCTTTATTGTAATATTCGATCGCTTTGGACGGTTGCTGAATTGAGTCATAATAATACCCGAAATTGTTGCAATAATTTACAAATTCTACTGAATTCGTTTTTCCAAGGCCTACCATAATATTGCTTGCAATCTCAAAACAAGTAAAGGCTTGTTCAAATTGTCTTTGCCGTAAATGATTTTTGCCAACTAAAGAATAGGTATATGACTTGGTGCTTAAATAGCCGGAATCTAATGAAAGTGCATATTTCATTGCATTTTGATAATACGCATCGGCCTTGTCATATTTGCGCAGCAGGAAATAGGTGTAACCAATATCTGTTAGTAGAATAGTATAAATGCTTGGTTCAGCGGCCCTGCAAAGGGAATTGAGAAAGAGGGTCTTTTCATACACGGAGATAGCACGTTCATAATCGTTGTAAGAATCTCTTATGATTCTTCCAAATTGCAACAGATTGCTGATCATTGTTTTCAATTCCAGCGTTTCATATTTTTGCAATGAAGAAAAATCATCTCTTAAATATGTTCTAATACTTAGCTCCATTTCATCCCTTGCCAATACCTTATTGTCCAGAGCGTTGTAGCTATACATCAGAAGGATATGGACATTTGTCAAATCCAGGGGCCTCAAATATTGAGAATGAGCCGAAATCAAATCCTGGAAGAGGGACTGCACTACGATAAAGTTTTTTAAATTAAAATGTGCGCGCCCAAGTAGTATGAGAGATTCACTTTGCCATGAACCCGTGTAATCCGGATATTGCTTGCAGAAGTTGTAAACAGGTTCAATTTTTTTGACGACTTCGGGATAGTCTTTTAGATTCAATTTAGCTTTCGCTGAATCCAATATGTTTCGGAATTCGGATGTGTCTTCATACATAATGCTTTCGGGATTCTGAGCCCATATCTCTCTGTTTGTATATGGGATAAGTAGAAAAAGAAGAGGTAGAACAAAAGGATGTAATTGGAAAAGCACTTTATTCAACTTTTGATAAAAATGAGTCAAGGCGGATTTAATCTGTGTCATGCTTTTTGGTAGGTAAACCTAATTTGGAAAATTAAGAATAGTTCTCGTTTATTTCTGAAATGACTGATATTTGGTATACTATTCTCATCGTATTAAAGTTAGGTTCAGGGATTCACGAATCTGATATCAAAATAGGTGTTAAATTTCAATGTGGAATGGAAAATTTACTTTCATAAGCGCTGTTTTTAATAGGGTTTCTTAGTGGATGTTTTTTTCCAAAGCAAGGGCTTTTGTATAATACGGATGGGTCGTGTCCGAAGTGATTTTTCTTAATGCCGCATGGGCTTCATTAGTTTGATCTGATAAATAGAGGCAAAGCAGGTAATTCCATTCTGCTTCAAAATGGTAAAGATGTTTACTGCGTGCAAAAGCAAACAATTGTTTGGCGGACTTGTAATCTTTGAGTTGAAAGTAGCAAATTCCTTTTAAAAATGAAATGGTTTCGGAATCATATTTTTGGTCCACCTTTTCAAGGGATTGAATGGCTTTAGAATATTGGGAACGGTTGATTCGTTGATAGGCTTCATTTAGATTTTTGATTGCGGAAGAAGAATCATTTTCCAATTCACGTAAAATACTCAAGTCAATGAAGATGAGATTTGAAGAAAGCCATAGTCGGTTTTTATCAGATAAGGCGCTGGCTGTTTTTTGATTTTGATCTTTTTCCCAGGCTGTTGTATCGACCTTGCCTGATTGAGCGACAGAAGAGCTATCTGTTTTAGTTTCATTGTTTGAAGGACTAGAGACATTGTAGTTGCCGTCAGTGCTCGTACCGATATAATACGTTTCGTAAAAGAGGATAGCGGAACTTATAATCACAAGAACTGATGCCGCAATTCCCAGGAATCGGAATCGATATTGTTTTTGTTCAGAAGAAATTATTTCTTTGCCAATTTTATGAATTTTTGTGCGGAGGCGCAGGCTGTCCAGGTTTTCTTTGAGCTTTTTTGCCAATTCTACCTGACTGGCCAACTCTTTGTCCGTTTTAAGGAGTTGTTCAAAAGCCAGGCGGTCATTGGTTGACATCTCCCCGTTGATATATTCTTCTATGTGATCTTTCAGCATATCCATATGAATCAACTACCCATTTGTGCAAGTTCCAGTAATTTTTTAAAACACTTAGCTCGTTGATTTTTCAAAGCATCTACAGTAGAATACTGTGTGATTCTACTTTTGATGATTTCTGCATCTTTCATCTCAGCAAGATATTTGAGGCGAATAAGTTTTTCGCAATTGGGGCTTAATTTGCTCAAAAGTTGCTCAAGCTGTTTACATTTTTCATCGATATCTGTGTTTTCCACATCCGGAATATCCATGTCTTCAGTGAGTTCTGAAGAGCTGTATTTGATGGATCTCCTGATGTAATTATTCATATTCAACCTTGCAATTTCTAATACATAATAAAGGGGGTCCGTGTTTTGATATACAAACTGACCGGATTTCAATTTTTGCAAAAAAACCACAATGCTATCGTTTATGAGTTCTTCAACACATTCTTTATTCAACCGGTGATTTCTTGTCATATTTAATACAGGACTCATAAGCCGTTTATATAAATACTTGATGGCCTTGGAATCTTCATTCATTAATAAACCAAGCCAATATGATATATCCTTAAAATCAGAATACGACTCTTGCTTACCAAAAAAGTTGAAATCCAGCAATCTAGCCATCAATTAGACCCGCGATTAATTGTATATGTTTGAATGATTACAAATGTAATCGGATTTTTCAGAAATTTTACCCGTTTATACTTTTTTGGGATTCTGATAATTCTTAAGTGATCTGTACAATCCCTTTGACAGCAGGGGTCCAGGAGCCCAATAGACCATTACATAGCAATGCCTGTGATGCGATGAACTGGAAGGATTCTAATCAAGACTTGATTTCTTTATAAAAAATTATTTTAAATCTTACTGCCTGGGGTTACTTTTTGAAATTGACCAACATCTCTTGATGTAATGGAAAGGTATGTCGCCTTTCTGATCCTGTTCAAATTAAAATTACGAGTATGCACGATTTAATTTACATTGACAAGTCTTCCCAAAAGATCCGATTTCACTTGAAGCAACAGCTTCAAACATTTTGTGTTATCTTATTTCATTTTCTTACACGTTGCAATAGTTTGAAATTGATACATTTTCTAAAATTTCCATACAGGAATATTTGTAGGAGTGCTTTTAATGGATGCAATACCTCAATGCAAGGGAAGGAGATAATTCTACAACTTAAAATACGACCACAAATTGTAGGACCTTCATCTGATTGGATAAGAAAGACAGCCTGGCTATGCCTACTTACTTTGATGTCGGTTTGGTGTGGCGAATCGAATGACATACATGCACAGGGTTGTGATAAAATTGTTTTTAAAGTTACGAATACCAACAAATGCTGTTACCAGCTTAGCGCAGAAAACATGACTGACAACTGTTTTCAGCAGTTGAATATTAAAGTGCCCGATGGCATTTTTAGTTCTTTCGTGCAACAGCCCGGATGGCAGATTAATCAAGCTGGACCCAATGAGTACAATGTGAGACCCAGTGTAGGATTTATTCCTTTTGGAAAGGTAGACATAGCAAATTTTTGTGTATCAGGAATTTCCAATCAGGATGTAATTATCCTGTGGGACAATTTATGCGCATTGGAAGGTTGTGAAGCGATACTACCTATCAAAGCTTGTGAACCTGCAGGTTTTATTTCTGGAGTGAAGTACGTGGATATCGGATGTGAGGGAAAGCTTTATACCAATCAACCGGTACTTGCGGACTGGCCCATTGATCTGTATAATGAATTAGGTATTTTGATTGCCAATACCCAAACGGATGACAAAGGCAGATTTAGTTTCTCTGGATTGCCAGCGGGAACATACACCTGTAGAGAAGGAATTCAAAGCGGATGGCAGTCTTCACTTCCAAAATCTGGAGAGTATAAATTAAGATTAAAGGGAGATGCGGATAGTTCTGTTGTGAATTTTGGGAATTGTCCGACGACTTGTAATTGTGATTCCGCATTTCTGGATATGGTACAGGTTGAAGATATCAGCCCGGATACCGGTTATTATTACCTTAGTGTTTCTTCTGGTGAAGCGTATTGCTTTAAGAATATTGTCATTTATGTGGATTCTGGGAGTATAGCATCATGGGATATCGTAATTCCCGGATGGAAAGTGAACGCAATAAATAAAGATCAATTTGAAGTGATTCCTCCAAGTCCAAGTATTCCGGAAGGCAGTTTCATTCCGGTACAGTTTAAACTTGTAGGTGGAAAGACTCACGCTTTTACAATTACAACAATGTGGAATGGCGGCACAGGATTAAATGAATGTAAGCGCAGGATCTCCTATCCGTTTCCAATTACACCTATTGAACGAAGTTGTTGTCCATCAAATAGTCAACCCGGACCTGAATTGGCCAGCAACGGAAACTTCACTTTCGGATGGGCAAGTTTCTCCTGGGATAATGCGGCATATATTGGAAATACAATTGTAAATGGACCTGGCAAGCTAGCCGTAACAAATGGAAACCTTATTACATCCCATAATGGTAATTTTTCTTGTATCGCGAAGAACGGTAACCCTTCAGATAATTTTTTAATTGTAGATGGAAGTCTGTTTTCCGGAGGAACCGTAGTCTGGGAACAACAACCTACACTTACCGGGCACCTTAATTATACATTCTGTGCTTATTTAAAGAATATTGTCAGACCAGGCTTAAACCTGGCAAAACCTTTAGTGATATTAGAAATAGTCGATGGTGCGGGTAATATTCTTGCAAAATCACTTGCTACAACGTTAGTGGAAGGGCAAGCATGGAAAAAAATCAGCGTAAATTGGACACCCTTACCAATCGCATATACATTTCCTATAAAAATTCGTATTCGATCATTATCAGACAAAAAAATTGGAAATGATTTTGCAGTAGATTGTATCAGTTTTTCAGGATGTACTTTTGGGCCCACATTTTGTAGCTGTCCAAATAGTAGTTCGGGAAATAATCTCATAGCAAATGGTGATTTTTCTGCAGGTTATGCTGGATTTAATTCCAGTTTAACCTGGGACTATGGTCTGACCCAAAATTGTTCTCCGGGAATTTTTGGCGTTCATCCTGATTTGCCAAGCTTTTGTTCAGGATGGCCCACATCAAGTGCGGCCTCACCTCCTTACTGTTTGGTCATTGATGGCTCCAATTCAAATTCCAATCCTCAAGTTTTGTGGGCTTCCATAGTTAATTTGTCACCCAACACAAACTATTGTTTTTCTTTCAAATGGACACCTGCATATAATTCATCAGATCAAGCAATACCAATAGATATTCGATTAATAGATGGCTTTGGAAACTCCATTCCTGTTAATCCCATTCTATCCTCAGGAATTCTTACTGGTAATATGAATAATTGGTATACCAATAATTTTTCCTGGACTCCAAATATTACTTTAGCGGGAAATTATTATCTGGCGATCAGACAATTGTCCTCAGGGGCCTATAGAGATTTTGCAATTGATGATATTTGTTTAACAAAAATTCCACCTTGTTCGGTTTCTGTTACTGCAGTTCAGCAAAATAGTTGCGGTGAATTTAACTGGATAGCCACAGCCAGTGGCCCTGGCCCCTATTCGTACCAGTGGTCTTGTCCGGGTACAACGAATGACAATATCTTATCTACCGTTCAACCTTGTGGCACTTCAACATGCACCGTCACTGCAACTTGTGCAGATGGCAATACCGCTACCGCTCAAAGCACAATTACAACAGCAGATAATGTTCCTCCAGCTATAACATGTCCCGGAAATCAGGTCATACAGGGTGAATACAATGCCCGGAAAAGGTGTGTAAGTGAAGTTACAGGTTTGAAGGCAATTTATAGTGACAATTGTCCGAGTTTAAATGTACAGCATAAATTTGATTTTGGCACCTATGTACCCGGAGACGATGTGAGTGGTGCTATTTTCATGGGCACTACTCAGGTGACGTATTTGGCCACCGATTGGTGCGGTAATACGAACAGTTGTTCATTTACCATCACGATTACTTGTGATACCTGCCAGTGTAATAAGTTGGACATGGCAGAACTCATAGTCAACGGAGATTTCAATGCGGTGGGGACCATCCCCGGATCAGACTATACGAACGATTGTACGCAAAATGCGGAAGCAGAATATTGTATCAGTTCCTTACCGGCTGCTGTGAATCCCGGATTTATTAACTGCGGGGACCACACGACCGGTTCAGGAAATATGATGGTTGTCAATGGTGGATTGAATCCCAGTCTCCAGGTTTGGTATCAAAAAAACATTCCGGTCGCTCCTAACACGGATTATCAATTTTGTTTTTGGTATACTTCATTGGGCCGTGTTTCCCCCGCACAGCTAAAGGTACTAATTGATGGAATTCCGGTCCCGGTAACGCTTCAGGCTCCTTCGGCACCTTGTGTCTGGAAGAAGTATTGTTACTGCTTTAAATCAACAAATAGAAGTGTCGATATTGCCATTAAAGATTTGAATCTGTTAGGACCCGGTAATGATTTTGCACTGGACGATATCAGTTTAAAAGAATGCAAAAAAGATAGTTGTATTTGTCCTCCGGATAATCACCCGATGAGTCTGTCGGTAAATGGAGCAACGATTACCATTCAAGGCTCTTCATCAGGAGCAAATGTGAGTGCATTACCCTGCCCGATTAATGATGTATCCCTATCAGGTTTTGTTGGTTGTTTTGCAAACAATAGAATGGATCCCTGTGATGAAGAAACGAAAGTGGTGTATACACTAAGCGGACCTACGGGAACTGTATCTATGGGAAGTACCAATAATTATCCGGTATTTCTTTTTCCTGCCAGCAGCTTCGTTGCAAATGCAGTGTACACACTAACGCTCAAAACTTTGTGTCCCGGTGCAAAAGACAGCTGTGTCCTGAAATATCGTTGGATATTTAAGTGTGATACCTGTTGTTCAGATCGCAAAAAATTTATTAGCAATATTCAGAGTCTGGTCAGCTTGATGGTAGATCCCAAGTTATGCAAAGCTACGTTGAATATTGGCAATTTACCTCCATGCGACCAGATACGCAATATCAATTGGGGGGAAGCACCGTCGTCTGCCGGACCATTTGGCGCGAACACCATGCCGATGCATACGTATTCGGGTAGTGGAACCTATTATGTTTCCTATCTGGCAGAAGAATGGGATTATTCAGGACCAACTCCAAGACTTTGTTTAGAATATCTTGTCAGAGATACAATAGTCCTCAAGTGTGATACCTGCGCCTGCAAATCATTTCAGGACCTGTCTTTTGTAAATTCCAATTGGCCGAATCCGGTAAGGCAGGTATCCTGTGGCTCTAGGATTGTGCCTTTGCCATGTACTCCATCAGGCCAAACGATGTTGTTCCATGGAAACATGTTGTGTACAAAAGATGGATGCATCTCTAATCCGAATGTATTTTATCAGATTAAGCCTCTGAATGGAGGCCCTGCCATATTAACCGCAAGTGTTCCTGTCAATTTAATAAGCGGGCATTTTGATATCCCTCTTACTTCGAATCTGTTTAGTCCGGGTGTAAACTATACGATCTTAATCGGCGGCTACTGTGGCCTGGATTTTTGTACATGCAATGTAAATTTTGTGTTTGGAGCATGTCCTTGCAATTGTGATACCTTGCATCAAAATGTTTCGCCTGGCTTTAGCCTGAGAGGCAACAGATTTTTTTGCAAAAGGACATTTAAACCCATAGCATTGTGTGACAATGATATAGTCAAATGGTATGTCACATTTCCGAATAGTGGAGTACAAGCCATTGGCCAAACGACAGGAAATAATACAATATCCTATACCTTTCCTGCGAATGGTACTTACAAGATTTGTATGGTTGTGGACAGGATCTATAATGGACAGCTTTGCAGGGATAGCTCTTGCAGAATTATCAAGGTACAATGTAATCGGCCGTATTCGCTTGATCTTTGTGAAAACGGCTTGGTTGTGAACAGCGATTTTTCCGAGATTTATGCAGAAGGCCATTTAGAAAATCCAGGTAGGTTGAAGGCTTGGTCGTTATTGCCAAATTTTGGACATGGACTCGTTATTGCAGAAATTGAAGGATACGAGGATGATGGAAGCTTGACGTTAATTGGTAACAAACACAATAAAGCGGGTATATACCAGGCAATTGATTTGAGCAATGTGGATTCGGTTGTCATCGGATTCAATCTTACAAATTATTCTGATAATTCCTTATTAACAGATGCTGAAGTCGAAATTAGCTTTCAGAAGGAACCAATTCCGGATGATCCGAATAAGATGGTTTTAATTAGAAAAATGGCACCTGCATTTGATGTTAAGGATAAATTGAATCTTGCCACCGTACCTGGATTTAGATACATTGTTATTAATCTTGATAATCAAAGTGATGATTCCTGGACAGCTGTTGGTATTGATAATGTTGAAGTATGCGTTTTGAGGAAAACCGTTAAGACCAATGATGAAAAATTCCAAAGACTGGGTATCTTTCCAAATCCATCAAAGGATCAAATCTTTGTTGAGTTTGATTTTCCGGCCAAAGCAGGACTTCAATTTAAACTAACAGATGTACGTGGGGCTGTATTACAAGTTACCGATGCAGCAGCAGGTAAAAGTATTCAAAAGATTGACATTAATCATTTGTTGCCGGGTATGTATATTCTATCTGCATATCAAAATGGGAAACTCATGGGAGCTGAAAAGTTTGTAAAAGAATAAGTAATGTACATAAAATAATATCAACGGTCAATTGTGCCGTTGATATTATTTATGGTTTACGCAATAATTATTTTCATTTTTCAATCATCTAAATATTAAGTCTACAGTCATGTTGAGGAACATGTTGCTTTATGTAATTTGCAATCGAAGTACGCATATTAGAATGAACACGCGAATTGTTGAAGTCCTTGCATTAATGTTATTTTCCGTTTGTAAGAATTCTTTGGTTTGGGCTCAACCGCAAGCATTTATCACTACCTGGAGAACAGATAACCCTGGACCATCGTGTATTTCTTGTATCACGATACCCACGATTGGGAATGGGTATTCATACCAGGTTGATTGGAATAATGATGGAATCTATGAGGAAACTGATATTAGAGGAAACAGTATCCATGATTTTGGTAAACCGGGAATTTATACGATAAGAATTATGGGTGATTTTCCGCAAATATATTTTAACAATCCGGTTTGGGATCCCATTTCAAGTGATGCTCAAAAGTTGATCGATATAGTGCAATGGGGTAATATCGTTTGGTACAGTTTTAGAAATGCTTTTTTGGGTTGCGTCAATTTAAACCCCAGTGCAACGGATGTGCCTGACCTGAGAAACGTATCGGATATGTCTTATGCATTCGCATTTACCGCTTTCAATCGGAATATTAATAATTGGAATGTGCGATACATATAAAACATGTCTTACATGTTTTATAAATCTCCTTTTGATCAGCCATTAGACGAATGGAATGTCGGAAACGTCACAAACATGGAACATATGTTTGAAGACACGCCCTTTAACCAGGAGATTGGCGACTGGAATGTGGGTCATGTCACCAATATGAACTACATGTTTGCAAATTCTTTGTTTAATAAGGATATTAATAATTGGGATGTGGCCCATGTGAAAAGCATGTCATGGATGTTTAGTAATACTCCATTCAATCAGAGTTTGAATTCTTGGAATCTTAGCAATACTGTGGATATTTCATTTATGTTCAACCGGTCCCAATTCAATCAATATATAGGTGATTGGGATGTACATCAAGTCAGAAATATGGCCTATGTATTTGCTAGCACTCCATTCAATCAGCCCGTTGATATGTGGAATGTAAGAAATGTGAACCAAATGGAAGGAGCCTTCTATAATACACCGTTCAATCAGCCAATTGCGAACTGGGATGTCAGCAATGTTGAGGACATGGATAATCTTTTCCAAAACTCTTCTTTTAATCAACCTATTTCAACATGGAATGTCAGCAATGTTAGACAAATGGATAACATGTTTCATAATTCACATTTTAATCAGGACATAGGCAATTGGGACGTAAGCAGAGTCGTTTCAATGTCCGGAATGTTTTCAGGACGCAGTCATTTTAATCAGGACATTGGAAAATGGAATGTAGGCAATGTAACGAATATGCAGTTCATGTTTTATGATTCAGAATTTAATCAACCCATTGGAGATTGGGATGTAAGCAACGTTGAATATATGCAGTTCATGTTTTATGATTCAGAATTTAATCAACCCATCAATAAATGGGATGTTAGAAATGTAATGTCATTTGAATCCATGTTTAATGAATCTCAATTCAACCAATCACTGAGCAATTGGACATTTAGAGATCGGGATGTGCATCCTAATTTCTTAAAATCCTTTTTGTCTAACTCAGCAATGGATTGTTCCAATTACTCATCAAGTATCTCAGGCTGGGCTTCCAATCCGGACAACCCGTATAATCTAACTGTTGGTGCTGTTAATATGAGATATGGAATAAATGTGAAGGAACAACGTGAATTTCTCGCTAATGTGAAACATTGGATCCTGGTAGGTGACAAACCGTCAAATTCGTTATGTGAACTACCTGTTGGTAGTGTATTTTTCGAAGAAGGGCTATCCATAAGTGTATATCCAAACCTGGTGCGACAAATTTTATCTATACAATTACAGAAGCCAGCCATACCGGGAATGTTGCTCATCATTCAGGATTTGGCCGGAAAGAGATTGGACTCACAAATTCCAACAATTGGGGAAATTGTTCAACAACTTAATGTGGAATTTTTGCCGCCCGGATTTTATTTGCTCCATATTTTTTCAAACGGAAAATGTGAGACAACAGAAAAGTTTATAAAGGAATAATGTTCTGAAACAGGGATACCAAACGGTATCGACGAATTATAATTCTGCTTAATTCGGTAATGGGGAGTCTTGAAATCCTGTTAATTGCAATTTTTAAAAATGTTTCATTTGGTTTACATTTTAACATTTTTCTGAGAGTTAAAAGTCATCTAATGAAGGTAAGAGTGGGGTTATTTTGGAAACAATGCGGGAATTCAATTTACGTTACATAGGGATAGTAATTATTCAACGGGAAGTTGTAAATGTAAAGCCTGGGTGATGCATTAGCCTACTTCAGGAGGTTCAACGACTCCTTGGTCTGTTCCTAATATAAAGAAAGATGAGGAATTTATTACTGCATTGTTTGTATGATATCCTCCTTTCTAAAACTGGAGCACTCCAAGTTTAAGAAACGGAGCTTTTGACGGCTTGTTCTCCGGAGGATACTGTACTTCACCACCGAACTGGATTTTACTCTTTGATTTGGCATTTGTCCCTTAATTCATACTGACCAAATAGATTTTTCAAATCAGTCCGGCTATTGGAGGGGCACACAGAAATTGTAACCCTTGTGGAATATTCCTACCCAGGATAAACTACTATTTTATTATATATATAATTCATAAACTACCAACAACTTGTGCTATTTTTGTGGAAGAATAATCCAATATGACGGACGCTGGCTCTGGCCAAAGTGAAATGAAGCAGGCCTATAGTTTAAGAGAACTCGTGAACGCTGCGAGGGAGTATCTCAATGCGTTAAAGACAAGTAGGCACTTGTTGGGATGGCTGGTCTTAATCGGTTTAGTGTTTGGCATTTGGAGCAAATGGAAGAGTACAAAAGTATACGAAGCCGAACTCAGTTTTATGCTCAACGAAGAGGCTGGCTCTTTTCCCGGCTTGTCCAACGCTCTTGGAGGGTTTAGTGGATTGTTGGGAGCCGGTGACCAAATCAACCTCTATAAAATACTCGACCTGGCGAGAAGCCGCAGGATCGCCGGAAAGCTTTTATTTGAAAAAATAAAATTGGAAGATGCCCAACAGGAAGACTTTCTGGCAAATTATCTGATCATCGAATTGGAACATCAAGGTAAATGGGCTGAAAGTAAATTCTATCAACCGGCGCATCCCCTTAAAGGATTTCGGTTTCATCATGACCAACTGCAAAGCTTTTCAAGATTGGAAAACATGGCACTACAACAAGTGCATTCAGCACTTGATGGTATGTTGACGACCAGACTCAGTGATAAAACCAATCTGATGTACTTAAATTTGAAAGGCAGCCATGAGGTCTTGACCCATGTCCTTTGTCTTCGGCTTTTCGATCAGTTAAGTCGTTACTACATTGATCAGACCGTTGAAAAGCAATTGGAAACCTACCGTGGTCTGTCCCATAAAACGGACTCTCTAAAAGCATTGATTGAACACAAACAATATGGTCTGGCGGGATTGAAAGATCACTATCGGAGTGGTTGGTTGCTGACGGAAGAAGTTCCCAAAACCTTACTGGACCAGGACATCAGAATTTTACAAATGGTCTATGGGTGGGGAAGCGATGAAAAACAAAGAAGTGGCTTCGTTTTCGTTGTTGCATAAAACTCCGTTTATCCAGGCCATAGATTTGCCTATTCAGCCGCTTAAAAGTAAGCAGTTAAGTTGGCCCAAGGCATTGGTAGGCGGTTTGTTGATGGGCCTGGTGGTGGGGAGTTTAATCGTTTGGATCAGGAAATTTTGTAATGATCATAAAATATTTGAGTAATTTTATTACTCAATATGTTACTGGAATCCTTGATTGGTTCAACGGCCCGGATCAAAATAATCCGGAAACTTTTTCTGAATCCTGCCCAAGAGGGATATTTACGCGGGCTGGAAGAAGAACTGGGTGAGTCCAGCAACAGCATTCGCATTGAGCTCAACCGATTAT